>SAMEA104315429__coassemble_252_pt1 | contig 117065 bp, 93 predicted proteins | sample SAMEA104315429__metabat2_high_PE_009 | metagenome-assembled genome bin SAMEA104315429 (sample SAMEA104315429) | gut metagenome | biome: Monkey gut; feature: monkey-associated habitat; material: faeces | place: China | collected 2013
CGCTTAAGCTTTAGCACTATGTGCACCAAAATTTGCGAAGAGCCAAATATTTTATTTCGTTTATAATTCCACCCTTCCACCTTACAGGTGTTATGTATTTAATAATCAAAGTGTTAGATTAGGTGGAATTATGGTGGAATTATGGGTGGAACTTCATGTAATTCCACCTATATTCCACCCGTAATTCCACCACGCGCAATCGCCTGACTATCAAAGCGATAATCACACAGAGGTGGAATGGTGGAATTACAAACAACAAAATTTTTTTTCATAAAAAGTGCAGGAAAAAGTATTAACAACAGTTAAAAAAGCCACATTTTAAAGGATAGATACTTCTTTAGGTTGTTGCCATCTCTTATATAAACTTGTTATCTGATAAAGACAATAATTATTATCACTCCAAATGCCGGAAGAACCCCAAATAATGAAATGCCATATGACTGACAGAATAATCATCCAATGAAAGAATTGAGTGCATCTACGACAAGATGAGCCTCATCTGTGGCAAGTACTTGATTTATCGGAATGGACAATTCCTGAGCATGAATTTTCTCGGTGATGGGAAGTGAGAGACGAGGATTATTCCATTTTGCTTTAGCATAGCACTCCTGATGATGAGGAGCGACTGGATAATGTATCATCGTCTGGACGCCACAGTCTGCAAGATAAGCCTGCAAAGCATCGCGATGCTCACAGAAAACAGGAAACTGATGATAGACATTCCTACTGTCTGGAAGACGAGAAGGAAGCGAGATAATAGGATTGGAGATATGATTGTAGTAATAATGCGCTATTTCCTGACGACGAGCATTGTCAGCATCCAGATACCTTAATTTGACAGAAAGGACAGCCGCATCTATTTCCGACATTCGACTGTTTATTCCCTCATATTTGAAAGAATACTTCTTCTGACTACCATAGTTTGCCAATATGCGAACCACATCTGCGAGCTCTGAATCTGAGGTAGTTACGGCACCAGCGTCACCAAAGGCTCCAAGATTTTTGCCTGGATAGAAACTATGTCCTGCTGCATCGCCAAGCGAACCGGTTTTTCTGCCATTCCATGTGCATCCATGACTTTGGGCACAGTCTTCCATCAATTTCAGTCCATACTTTCTGCAAATAGCCTCAAGACGCTCATCATAAGCCAGGCGACCATAGAGATGAACTATCATCACCCCACGGGTACGTGGAGTAATGGCTTCCTCCACACGGGTGACGTCAATCTCCAGATTCTCCCATGTAGGTTCGACAAGTACTGGGATAAGCCCATTGTCAGTAATGGCAAGGATTGTGGCGATATAAGTATTGGCAGGCACTATAATCTCATCGCCTTCATGAAACACTCCCAACTCCTTATATCCGCGAATAATGAGGCGCAAAGCATCAAGTCCGCTTGCTACGCTGACACAATGAGGAGTGCCAATATATTGAGCATAAGCACTTTCGAAGGTAGCAATTTCTTCCCCTTGCAGAAACCAACCGGAGTCCACTACCCTACTGACTGCCTGCTCATATTCATCCTTATGCTGACGAGTAATAGCCTGTATGTCAAGAAACTTTATCATTGTAACTCTTCTGTAATCCACTCCAAATATTCATCATAATCACGAATATAATCTTCCTCTGAATAAGCCTCAGAAGCAAGGACAAGACAGATACTGCCTGAAGAGAATCCTTGCTCCGACGACCAAATGCCAGGAGGCACCAGAAGCCCAAAGAACGGACGATTAAGCAATACCGTGCGCTTATTTGTTCCATCATCGAGCACCACTTCAAAGCTTCCTGAAGCCGCGATTATCATCTGCCAGCAATTCCTGTGTGCATGAGCTCCACGACTCTCTCCGGCAGGAATATCATAACTGTAGAACACACGATTGACCGGGAATGGCACATGAACATTCTGATAGACGTAAGTAAGATTACCCTCAGGATGATGCACTTTGGTCAGTTCGAGCAGTGAGCATTCAAATACCGTTTTCTTCATATTCAGCAATCCATTTCAGGTAATCATTATAATTCTCTATGTAATCATCCTCAGAGTAATCCTTTGACGCAAGGACAAGGGCAAGCGAATTTGTAGAGAAATTGGTCATTCTCCTCCACAGCCCTTTTGGGACGTAAAGTCCACGATAAGAACGATTGAGCGAAAAGACCTTCTTGTCCGTTCCGTCGCTTATTTCCACATCAAAGGAGCCAGAGAGCGCCACAATCATCTCTTCATTATCCTTGAAAGCATGCTCACCACGATCGAAGCCTCCAGGGACATCGTAGATCCAATAGACACGACGAATCTCAAACGGCACATTCTTGTACTGTTCTATGATGGAGAGATTGCCACGCGGGTCGGCAATCTTAGGCAGTTCGATTATTCTGGAGTCTTTTATCTTGTTCATTATTATTGGGGTGGAAGAGTGAGTTTTGTTTCCTATGAAGAAAGACTTTGGCACGCGACATCTTTGCCACCTGTCAAAATTTCTTTCCGAAAACTATCTTGGAGAAAGTGAGACAGGTAATCTTCACATCTGTGAGAAAAGAGCAATTCTCCATATAGCCGAGGTCTAACTCCAGTCTGCGAAGCATTTTTTCCATCGTATCAGTGTAACCATTATAGATCGTAGCATAACTGGTGACACCAGGACGAAAGGCATAAAGGCGTTCGTATCGGGCATCATTCTCCATTATTCTATCAATATAGAACTTTCTCTCTGGTCGATAACCTACAAAAGCCATATCGCCTTTAAGCACATTCCACAATTGAGGCAACTCATCAAGATGGTGCGCACGGAGAAACTTTCCCGTAGGGGTAAGGCGCTCATCATTCTCTGTAGCGAGGTCGGGACCGTCCTCTTCAGCATCCACATACATGGATCTGAACTTATAGATCTTGAATGGTTTGCCTCCCTTGCCTATCCTCTCCTGCGTAAATAGCGCAGGACCGCTACGCTCTTTCTTAATGGCAAGCCAACAGAAGATAATCAGAGGAGAAAAGATAACAAGACAGATGCTTGCAACAAAGAAATCAAGCACCCTCTTCAAGTACTTGCTATAAAATGATGAAATATGTGGTTCTGTCTCTTTTGTCATTCAGTTGGTAGTAAAGATTCATTTTGGAATGGAGCGTTTTTATCGACCATCCTATTATTATAACACCATAAGACGTCATTTATTGTGACAAATACATACCTTTTTGCATAGAAAAATGAAATAAAAACACTTTCATGCCGTTATAATAATAAAGTAAATAGGTAATCAATAAAATTTTTGATAACCTGCTTATAAAGTCAATCGAATACTATAACTTACTTACAACACTGATAAAACCCAACTATGAATACTCTCATCATCCTACTAATAGTCTTTGCCACAACACTCCTGTCAGGACTATTTCTCACACCATATATAGTATCCATTGCAAAGACACTGCACCTCTATGATTTGCCAGACAGCCGTAAGGTGCACAAATTACCAATTCCGCGACTCGGTGGCGTGGTATTCATCCCAGTGACTATAATAGTAATTTCTTCCTTACTTGTCATCTTGATTCGCATCGGATATGATGTGGAAGCACTATGGAAAGGCACTAATGTACAGCATTTCCTGGCTTATATAGCTGGAAGCCTAATGCTCTATGCCGTAGGACTTTATGACGACATACATGGCGTCAGTTACAGAGTAAAGTTTATCGTGCAAATAATCTCCGCATCATTGCTCTGTATCAGCGGATTATGGATAGCAGACTTTTCCCACGTCTTTATGATAGACGAGGTACCTTTCTGGATAGGAATGCCTATCTCAATTCTGTTTGTGGTCTATGTCACCAACGCCATGAACCTTATCGACGGCATTGACGGGCTGGCTTCAGGACTTTCAGCCATTGCATTGACTGTAATCGCAGCTCTCTACATCATAGACTTTGACACCATCTGGGCAATGCTTGCAGTCGCTTTTCTCGGTGTGGTGGTTGCTTTCTATTATTATAATGTATTCCAAAAGAAAAACAAGATATTCATGGGCGACGCTGGCTCTCTGACATTGGGCTACACGCTCTCTTTTCTTATCCTGCATTTCTGGCAAGCCAACGCTGTATGGAATATCCACCTCCACAACATAGGCATCATAGCATTAAGCACATTGGTAATACCTATGCTCGACGTTGTCCGCGTCTTCGCGTCAAGAATACGCGATGGACGCAACCCATTCCTGCCAGACAAGAACCATATTCACCACAAACTGCTCCGCACAGGAATGGGACCGAAATACACGATGGCGTGCATCCTCTTCTGCTCTCTCTTCATCATAGTATGCAACTATCTCGTAGCTGCCTACCTCAGCCAGACGCTTATCATCGTGGCAGACATCCTATTCTTCTGCCTCATGCATATCGTCATCAATTATTTCATTGCAAAACATGAGAAAATCACTGGCACAGAATGGAGAAGGGAGATTTGAGGGAAGTTAGAATTCACCATGAATTCATAATGAATAATTCACGATGCATAATTAAACATTCCCTCTACTTCCTTTAGACGGTTTTATATAAACTCAAAAACCTTAGTAATATACTTCACTGAGCAAAGAATAAAATTGGAATAGACGCCATATTTACGACATGCTTTTGCATCTTCACGGGTAAGTTGGAGACGATGAGAAATACTACTTGTACTAAGTCCTCCAGTACGCATGGTAACGAAATCCTTCTCTACATATTTCGCCTTAATTCTATGTTTACAGAATAGTCGCACCATCATGTCATAATCCGAAGCTATACTGTAATCGAGAGAATAAAGACCATACTTCTCGAACACTTCCCTGCGGGCATAGAAAGAAGGATGTGCCGGCATATAGCCAAAGCGCATCGCCCACGGACGAAACTTCTTACTGCTGTAATACCTCACGCATTTCCCGAGATTGTCCGGTCTTACGAAATGTATGTCTGCATAGACAGCGTCATTATCTCCTATCTGTTCAGCCACCGTGCTCAGCACATCATCGGAAGTGAAGAAATCATCACTATTGATAATCCCCACCACATCGCCTGTAGCCATACGTATGCCCTTGTTCATGGCATCATAAAGTCCACGGTCCTTCTCCGATATCCATTTCATCCGTCCCTCAAAACGCGGCTCATACTCACGCAATATCTTCACCGTGTCATCCGTAGAAGCACCGTCCACCACGATATACTCCACATCGTCATGATTCTGCCTCAACACGGACTCCACTGTGTCACGAAGCGTCTGAGCGCTGTTATATGTTACTGTAATTAGTGAAACCTTCATCGTTTGGTTCTTATTATGTAATCAACTACATGAACTGCTCACGAATTTTCTTCTCATAAGGAGCACGATACTTCTGCATCTTATTTTTAAGGAGAGCATAGAAAATGCAATCAGGAAGAAATTCCTTGATATATTGCAGAGAAATCATTATCTTCTTTTTCCATGCAGGCATATCAAACTGGGCATACTGGATTGGAGTTCTCCAATTATCACCATACCAGAACAGAAGATATCTTTCCCATTCCCTCGGAGCAAGATATTTCTTCCCAAGGAAATCGAATTCCGCCAAATCCTGAAGAAAACACTCCGGCATTACTTCCTGTCCACATGAAACAATGCCATCTTCATCTTTTCCATAAATATAGATGTCAATATATTCCCCTTCCTTCATAAAAGAGATGACTCCACGACGATCATAACGACAAACCTCAAACCCATTTTCACGGAGCTTGAAAAGGCTGGAGAATAGTTTGTCTTTATATTCCTTCGACATTCCGAGGTCGATATCTTCATCATGTGCAATGAAATCATGTTCACGTGCAGCACCAAGCATAGTGCCGTATGCAAGAAACACTCTCACGCCAGCTTCCGCAAGGATGTCATAGAACAGGGCAAGATTTCTTCTGGAAATCTCTTTGTTTATTCTCTTGACCCCGAGAAACAAAGGTACCATCTTATATTTATATATTCCGACAGGCGTTTTGATTTTGAAATTCATATTGATAAAATTGTTTTTATTATTTTTTTTACAGAATGAGGCAACATACGCGCGAGTCTTGTTTTCAGCGAATTTTCATTTGCAGAGAACATCCTTTCAAACTGGTAACATGGGGCAAAGACACACGGAGCTTTCAAAGGGAACTGCAATTCTCCGGTTTTTAAAGTTATATTGGAAAATGAGGTATGAGTAGCCTCTGCATCATTGCCGATATTTGAAACGAGATTCACCGAAGGATAGACACACAATTGATTTTGAGCAGCAAGTGAGAAATACCATTGCCAATCCCATGCTGATACGTGTTTTCTGTCTATACAGTTCAACTGGAAATACCATTTGGAATTATGTTCACCATTGAAGCCGCTGTTATTGATTACAGATTCGCAGTCTGTATCGCGCCAGGACATATTCATATCCATGTTTTTCCAAGCACGAGCCCATGTGCCCCATCCCCAGCAACTTTTGAAACGAGAGAATATGAAAGATGACTCGCTCTTGAAAGACTTGAGAGGATTTGTCCCTGCAACCATTCCGATTCGCATATCGTCCTTAAACCGCAACAAGATATCCTCCATATAATTGAAGAAACTGTCTCCCACCACGCAGTCGTCCTCTAATATAATTCCATACTGTTCAGTTTCAAACATCCAGTCTATTGCAGTCTTTACACCGTTTGCGCAACCGAGATTGTACTCAATGAATCGAGTATGCACATCACAATCCCAGTCGATACTATCAATAATAGATTGACGCAGTTCCTTGATAACTTCCTTTTCTTCCATTCCACGATCTTGCCTCGCACCGTCCTGTGCAAGATACAGAGTCGAAGGTCTTATCGCTTTTATCCTTTCAAAGGATTGCATAGCGATATCTTTTCGGTTGAAGAAAACAAATAATATTGGTATATTAAACATAATCATTCACTTTTGAATTGACAATTATTCTTTCTTTCCTTGAATCTTCCAATCTTCATCAAGTACGAAGCATAACAGACTGACCGGCATCCATAATGACTGGAAATAAGGATGACCATTAGTCAAACAGCATACAGCTCCTGGGAATGCAAACATTCCACATAATAGGACAATGCGGTTTTTCCTGATTTTTGAAAAAACGGAATATAACGGCAAATAGACCGTATAAAATGCGAACAAGACCAGGCCTATCACGCCCATATCAAGATAAGACTGTACAAGGGGCATATCAAACCAAAACGTCATAAAGCCTCTGCCAATCATGTATTCCAAAACATCAAAATGGGCAATCATACCAAAGGCCGCATCACGGTTTTCTATTCGGACATCAGTGGAATTTGTCAGACTATGACCGGTATGGTCACCTGTAACCAAACTCGAAATTCCTTCAAAGGTGTTTTCTGAAATAGTTGCAACAGCTTCACTTAATTCACTATTACTTATGACATAAACCATTATGGCAAGAAAAACCAGAATGAAACATATCACTTTCCTTGGTGTCAGAGCCAAATAGCCTAGTCTGCGCAAGTAATAGAATATGATGACCAAGGCAATCAGCAAAGGAGTCCTTTTGAATGCCATCAAAGTCATGACAAAATCAAGAATTATCAAAAGAAACATCAAATATCGTTCCAAAAGCGAATTATCATCTTTTGAGATAAAATAAAAGGAACAGATAATCTGCATAATACAGACGCTTCCCATAGTAAGACCATCATAAATGGTATCTCCTTCTTCATTGAAATCCAACAATCCAGAAAGGAAAGACAACTTGCCGGAAACGAAGCAATACAATCCCCCCAGTACGCTGACAAGCGAAAAAAGCCAAATATACCTGATTGTATTATCAAGGCTGAAATCCTTCCCATACTTGGATAATGACAAGCCTACCGAAAAGAACAGAGTCACGCCGAGATATAACAGATATACAGGTTCGTCAAAATCAGAGAATATATAATAAACGAACGAAAGAATGACAAATATCATTACTCCGGACTGAAGATTGAGGCTGATGCCATCCCTCATCCTGTGGTATGGGAACATCATGAGCAATCCCAACGCCATAAGGAGATTGCCAAAGATCATATTGCCCCATATTACTTTGACAATCATTCCTAATGGAATAGAGACAAGAGACAATGCTATTCCCATTTCTGACATCACCCTTTTAGTCCGTGTTATGTTTATTCTCAACATCTAATAATGTATTTATGAATTTGTCTGTAGTGTTGTTTTCTGCGTATGATGAATCCACTGTGGGATAATGATCATAAGTTATTGCTTTCAGCAACTCTTCTGAACAGATATGGCTTATGGTAATACCGAGACCAAAACTTCTTATCAGTTGTCCTATCAATCCTCCAGAAGGACCAATTACTGGTTTTTGAAACAAAGAAGCATAACCTAATAATCCACTGCTAAGATTGGTTAAATGATAAGGAATCAATATTACATCTGCAGTAAAGCACAAATCATAAAGATATTCATAAGTGCAAAACCTGTCAAATACTAATACATTTGTATTCCTGCGAGCTTGAATGAGCAGAGACTGGAAATCAGGTTTTATCTCATCATATACCTTTCCTGCAATTACAAACGTACGCGACTGCATCTCTTCTCTGTTTGAGATGGCAATAGCATTTAATATGTCAAGCGTTCCCTTGCGTCGGGACAGTCCGCCGAAATGCAAATATATCTTATCGTTTGCAGGAATATTCAGTTCTTCACGAAGATTCTTCAATCTTGAGAAATCCACATTGGGGACAGGATCGGCGAGCAGACGAAACTTGTCCGTGGAATATATCTCATTCAGCATATTGACACTGCAGGAGTCATTGAGGACAAGTAACCTTTCAATACACTTACTCCCTACAGCAGACTTATACCTTACCCATTCCAACAATCGACGTAACAATCCCATCTTTTGCCAGTCATAAAGGTATATGCGATAAATGATACCACTTACTCTTACCTTAGAAGGAAGCAACAGTACTATGAACAACATCAGTTCGACAAAAGAGATAAGCAGCACTCTGTCACATTTGGTTTCAGCTACTTTCTTTTTCAACAATATACTGGTACGCCACGCATTCAGATAAATGTTGCTACAAGTACATGTATGTATTTCCTGTTGAGAGAAATAGCGGAACTCTACATTGTCAGAGCTTTCCCATTCATATAGTCTCTTTTTGTCTTGGAACTCAAGAGGAAGATAAAAAATATATTTTTCTTCTTTATTTCGAAGAGCACCTGCATAGATATGATGCAGATATTCCATATGGTGACCAGCCAAATCTATGTCAAATATCATTGTCTGCATATGCAATCCTCCTTCTTTAGCTTGATTAGCTCGATTATTGTCATTATAAAAAGTGACAGCTCTGCAACAATCGTACCAACAACAGCAGCCATGATGTCAATGCTCTTTACTGTTAGTAAGAGAAATGAAATTCCCGCCAAACTTGAAATGAAAAGATTCTTAAGCCAAGCCTTCTGACTTCCAAGATTTATGAGTCCAACAACTCCGAATACATAGTTCAGTCCGCCAAGAACTATAACTGGGGACAAAAGCCTTATCATCATGATGCTCTCATCTGCTATTGACTTTAGAAATATGTTGCACACGAATGGAGCTGTCAAGTCAAGCACGACCACAATGCTCAGAAGCAAGCAACCTATAACTTTCCCGTAGTGGAACAGACGAGAGACATTTTCCTTGTTTCCGTTTTCCTTGAATATCCTTGATACATGAGGGAAAAGGGCATTGGAAATAGGGTCAACTAGAATCTTCGCTGCCTTGATTATCTTGTCAACAGCAGCATAAATGCCAACGGAGTATTCAGATACGAATAATCCAAGAATTACAACAAACGAGTTATTGAACAGATTCGTAAATACAGTAGAAAAGAACACGACCTGTCCTTCTCTGATCTGTTTCCACGCATCCTTCAAACCTACTAATGTGAATTTGATATGGAAAACGAACCTTGCAATGACTATACTTACTATTCCGCCTGTCAGGAAACCTATGGAATTGAGAAATATTATATATACATAATCATCACTATTCCTGACAAAAACAAAGATGAGCAGCGTAAATATTATCTTTGCAACTCCATTGCTGATAGTAAGATATTTCATATTCTCCATACCCTGAAATAGCCAGACAGGATTGATTACATCACCTAATATGATGCCTAATCCCAAAAGATAGACAAGCATGTACTTAGGGAAAAACAGTTGTACAATTCCTGCACATACTACTATTGAAATTGCAGATAGAATAATCTTAGCCAATATTGTGGAACTGAAAATCCAGGAAACTGTTTCTATGTTATCCCTGTTCTGAGCTATTTGCTTTGTTGACGTATATGAGAAACCATAATTACTTACAAGTAAGGCATATTGTACTATTGAATAGACAATAGAATATATGCCATAATGAGCACTTCCCACAGTAGCTACGAGGTATGGAATCGTAACCAAAGGAAGTATCAGATTAAGACCATTCAATATTGATAAAGAAAAAATGTTCTCAATCAAGCTGTTATTTCTCAGTCTATCAAGCATTATTCTATACCTTTTGCTTATAGAGTTATTTTATTCTCCTTTATTTTCAGAATTTCTGAATAGTAATCGGAATTCATCTTTAGAAAACCAGAATACCATCATGAAAGTTACAAAAATAAGCATTCCTAACACAAAACGCACACGCTTGGGTCCGGCAGGCAAGGTTGGAACCGTCGAATTATTGAGCACAGTAAAGGCAGGCGTATTTTCCTGCACCTTTGCCAGTGCCGTCTCCAATCGTGTATTCATGGCTGAATACATATTGTATTTCAACTGCATCTCATTTTCCAAGTCATCTTCTATTGCCTTGAATGATTTCAATGTAACATCCTGGTTGGCATCCGCATACGAAGCATATAGCTGGCGTGCCTTTTCGTAGGCATGCTTGGATTCGGCTGTCATCTTCTTGTAATATTCATAGTCCACCTTGGCCTTTCTTGTACGATATTCGACTATAAAGTCCTGAAGATGTGCAGTTACACTATCAGCGAGAACAGCGCAGATATAGGGATTCTGATCCTCGACTGATATTGTAATGACATCATTTTTCTTGTTATAAACACAAGTGATTTTTTTCTGGACCTCCTCTATTAGAGACATATCCTTTTTCGACAATCTGAAAGGATTGAGATTGGCTGCTGAAATATTACCTTGTATGGATTCTTCTTCAGAGGAAAACATTTGTTTCACCCCCTTAGCTGCTGCCTTGAAAGGTGCTGTAAGAGGGTTGCTTTTCTGATGCTTTGTCAGATATGTATAATAATCAGTATTCAGTTTACCATCTTCTGTCCTTACTTTGATACTCATAAGCCCTACCATGAAATCGGTTGACTTAAATAATTCAGGATAGAGTTGTGGATAAATAGCATCCATAGAAGATATTCCACCGATATTGATACCGAAACTGGAAGCAATCGAAGACAAGCCTCCACCTTCTTTAGCTTCTCCCATCTCCGGCGCAAGAGACACATGGGCGGTATAATAACGTGGTTGAGGAAATATCCATATTGCGGATAAAACTGCGGTAATAGCCCAAACAGTAAAGACAATTCTCTTTTTCTCTTTTACTTTAGCAAATACTTTGCTGATATTTAAATATTTATCCATTGTCGATGTATGTACAATTAACGAAAGACCTGTAATAATGTTACTTTATAAGGTTGGCGATTGTGGCAATCATAGTGGCGATGGAAGCCGTGGAGGTGCCGATGGCGAGCCACTGGGAGAGCTTGCTTGCATCAGCCTTTGGCTTGGTCGGAACTATCACTTCCGAGCCCGGTGTCGGCTTTTCTCCCTTGCTCATCTGGTTCACTGTGCCGTTCATGTGGACTATATAGGTGCTTCCTTTCTTTGCTCTTGCTCCAAATCCGCCTGCCTGATTTACATAATAGCGTGCGCTCTTGCCTTTCTTGTAAGCCACGGTATTAGGATAGAGCACATTGCCACTGACCTTTACGGTGTTGGTGTATTCAGGAACGATGATGCGGTCGTTCTCGCGAAGCACGAGGTCGAAGTCTGAACCTGGATTTTCGATTGCCTTATCGAGCTGGATTCCTACATAGTATGTGTCGCCAATATCCAGTTTTCTGATGTCGATGGTATCCTCACCAGCAGTTTGGTTCTGCGCCATCTTGATTACCTGATTCATTCGTGTGCGCTCCTCTGGGGTAATTCTGCGCTCCAATCTCGCACCTTTCACATAGGCGAGATTATTTACGCCTCCTGCAGCCTTGACGATATCCGAAAGACGTGACTCACGTTTGGAAAGTGCATAGATACCAGGAAAATTGACTTCTCCCTCTATTCTGATGTTCTGCTGCACGGTGTAACCCGGACTTTTACGTACGTACACTTCGTCGAATGGTTCGAGACAGAAACCTTGCTCACCATCAATCACAAAGCCGTCCTTGAGAGCGAAACTATAAGTCTTTGCTATTACAGAGTCTGTGGTCAATGCCTTTGGATTTTTCACTCGACGTGCGACATCCACTTTCACTGTGGAAGCCGTCTCATTAAGTCCTCCTGCCTGAAGAACGAAATCCTCAAGTGTCTCATTGTCTGCATATTTATACACGCCAGGGAAGCGCACTTCTCCATGAATGGTGATGGTGCGGTCGTCCTGTCGCTCACTGATTGTCGGGATGAAAATTACATCCTCATTCTGCAAAGCGACGTCAGGAGATTTACCAGACATTATGCCTTCTATGTCAAGGCTTATCACTTTCAGCGTACGGTCACGGTTCATGCGGTGCATTACGGCACGAGCTGTGAAAGCTTCTTCTGTCAATCCCTCTGATGCTTCTATCAATGAACGCACAGTGGATATCTCGTCTCCTATCTGATACATTCCTGGACGGAAGACCGCACCCTTCACCTCTACCATATTCTCAAAACGAGGAATGATAGAATCTACGGTAACAGAGTCTCCGTCAGCCACATGGAAGGAACTCATATCAAATTCTGCCACATTGAAGACTGAGTATCTTGAGCCATTCTTGCGGATTACGCGGAGTGACTTGGTGTAAGCATCGCTTGCATAACTGCCTGCATAACGGAGAAGAGTGGTAAGGCTTTCCGACTTCTTCATCTCGTAATACATAGGGCGCTTCACCTTACCGGCAATGTCAACGATACATTCATAAGGTCCTACCATTATGACATCATTATCCTGAAGGCAAACGTTACCGTTCATCTTGCCATTCAGGATATAATCGTAGATATCCACATTACTGAGCAACTTGCCCTTGCGAAACACCTTAATGCTGCGCAATGTACCGATTTCATTCACACCGCCTGCCATATAGAGCGCATGGAATACGCTGGCAAAGGCAGACAGAGTATATGTACCTGGAGACATCACCTCACCCATCACATTGACGGTGATAGTGCGTGTCTGACCCAATGTCATCTTTATGCTGCTACTGCTATAACGTGCGCCGAGAGTGCTCTTCAGTCGGGCATTTGCCTGATGTACTGTCAATCCTGTAATATTGACAGGTCCGAAGCCTTCTATGGTAATGTCGCCATCAGGGCTTACAGTATAGACTTCCGATTTCTGGGATGCTCCATAGATATCCACCTTCACCTCATCGCCAGGACCCACCACATAATTCTGCGGAGTGGCAATGTTCATTACAGGTTCGAAGGTAAGGTCTTCACGATTGAAGATATTTCGTCCGAACACCTTACGACCATGATAGAGCGATTCTCTATTGGCATCTTCGTCCATCGCATCATCTTCAAATCCGAAGCCTTGAAGTTCCGTTCTTATAGCTTTGTATTCCTCATCATCAGCATCCACATCCATCTGATTGAGATTGCCATTGCTGTTAGAACTATATTTGTTACTGGTATAGTTGCTGGATTTCTTATTATCCCGACTCTTGTTCTTTGCGAGTCTGGTGCCTTTTTTTGCGTCACCATTGTTCTTTCGAAGCGTATTTTCCGCCTTTGACACAGACTCATCGGCTACAATGCCGAGACCGCCGTTTTTCAACTGACGCTCATACTTCTGCCTTATGCGGCGAATCTGGGAAATATCCACTCCTTTCTGCATAAGTTTTGTCACAATCTGTGCCTGAGAGGTTCCTGCATCATGCTCCTTGATTACATACTGAAGCACCTGATCATCGGTCATAGTGGACTGAGCATTTGCAAAAGCAAAACCCAGAACGGCAAACATTACGATAGTAAGAAATCTTTTCATTTATTATTTTTGGGGTTATTTTCTGTTAGAGTAGTTGAAAGGTTTCACTTCGGCATTACTTTATGGGCAGAAACAAATCTCTGGGCATAAGAATTCTGCTTGGCTGACTCCTTATATTATAATATAACTTAGAAATGTCTAATTTGTTGTGACTGGTGAGGTCAATAAATTAAAAAAGACTTGCAAAGATAGCATTTTTTTGCGAAATAATGACAAAACTGCCGCTTTAATTCATAAAAAATAGGAATAAAACGGAGTATGTAAAGAAAAATTTGTAAGTTTGCAGGCGTTTTTCAATTAACACAAAAAGCAGAAAATGAATTTAAGATACTTTTTTCCCTTAGTATTTGCCCTAATTCTAACGATGTTCTCATGTGGCAGACAGAAGGTCTCCGAAGAGCAGATAATGCAGATTGATGTGTCAAAGCAGATAGTCAATGACTCCATGATTTATGGTCTGGCTTGCGAAGGCACTAACGACAGCGTCGTAGTAATCTATCCCCTTTCTGGCGAAGACCCTGTCACTTATTCCTGTATTGATGCTTACAAAGCGAAGCATATCATAGGCAAACCTGAGATAGGCGACTGGATTGGAATAATGATCGACAAAAACGACTCCACCGCTACCTCTATGATTATAAATCTGGATTTGCTCAAGGGCACTTGGACTTACCCCGTAATGCCTACTTTCAAGGACTTCAAAAACCTCAGCGAGAAGATGAGAAAACGCATGGAGGCAAAGGCCATCAAGGAGCTTCCAGACTCTGAGAAGGCTCTCTATCTAATCCCAAGGGAATACGGTTTTTCTCTCAAACGCAATCATATTGCCCAGTCCGTAGGAATGGTCTATAGTGGCAATGGCATGAACGATGACAGTCCGGTGGAATATCCTGAGGTGAAGCTATATGAGCAATGGTTTTCATGGAACGGAAGACTTATCCTTGTCTCTGCAAAAATGCTTTCTCCTGATGCAATGGGAAAGAAGCATAAACAAGAGATAGTCTTTGATACCCTCGATTTTGTCTCATTGAGCGGCGACTCCCTCATTCTCACGTATAAGAACAATCGTATTGGTTTCCACCGCAAGACTGACGCCATCTCTGCCAATGCCGAAGCTACAAAGAAAGCACAAGAGGCTGACAGAAAGGCTATTGAAAATCTGAAACAGTAACTCACTGTGGGCAATACTATCTCCGTAAAAACCGACTTTATAAACCAAATAAAAATATCAGAATATGAACAAAACAACAAATAAACACGACGACAGAGTGCAGAAAGCCGTAGAACTATTTATGCAAGGCTACAACTGTAGTCAATCTGTATTTCTCGCTTTCGCCGACCTGTACGGCATGGACGAAGACATGGCTAAGCGTGTAAGTGCAGGCTTCGGAGGCGGAGTCGGCAGAATGCGCATGATGTGTGGCGCAGTTTCCGGTATGGTGATGCTTGCCGGACTTGACGCTGGACAGACTGAAGGTAATGACAGAAAAGGCAAAGCGGACTGCTATGCTGTAGTGCAGGGTCTCGTAAATAAGTTCAAGGATGAAAATGGTTCTGTGATATGTGCCGAACTGCTCGGAATGAAGGGTTGCAAAGTGGTAAAAAACTCCAACATCCCCGATGAGCGTAATGCTGAATACTACCGTGTCCGCCCATGCTCACAGAAGGTAGAGAATGCTGCAAGACTCTTCGCTGAGTACCTTGCTTCAAAAGAAGCGTCAGAATAGTCCTTGTATTAAGTACAGAAGTTTCGTAAGTAGCTCACGAACTGCTAATCATTGCTAAAATATCAATAAACCCAAATCCTAATGACCGATTTGGGTTTAATTGAGGCTCCGATGACATGGGAGCCATCTTCTGCCACAGCGACAGTACCTGTTGCCTGCGTCTGAGCCAGAGCAATCTCTATACTAAGGAATAGTACAGCAAGAAACATCACGAGTCTTTGTTTCATAAGGATTTACTGTTTTTGATATTAAAAAAATGAGTGTTGTTATCTTCTTGTGGATTATTAAGTGTGTCTATAAATTACATCCCTTGGTTCCAGTAAGTCCGAAGGAATAGTTTTTCATAGTTTTTTATTGTGTTTAAATTTCTGTTATAGTATTTGTCTTTTTGCAACAAATAACATTTTTTGAATTCCGATTGCAAAAATACATATATTTTTATACTGCAAGAATTTTTTTTGCACAAAAAAATGACCAAAATAGCAATCAAAAAACACACATTTTATCCTATAACTATTGATGAATTGTCGTAATTGAGAAGGAAATAAGAGGGAATTGAGGTCTGATTGTTATTACGCTATTGAGATTGGAGGTGTTGTTGCTTTCTTGAGGAAGGGAAAGGATAATAAGGATTTGAACAGAACCAAAGACGGCTCTGTTATTTATCCTTATCCCACTTATTCTTACGCTTTGAGCGGAAAGGCTGGGCATTGACGCCCGAACCATATCTTCCTTTCGTCGCTCCACGATACTGATTCCAGCGGTCTATAATGCGATTGACATAGTCTGCCGTCTCGGAACCACGCATATATCCATATTTCACTACAGGGTCATTATAATACTGTGGAGTCTGCAGTCCGAGGACAAACTCACGCACTTCTGCCCAACGATGCGGATTTCTGCCGTATTTCTTTGCTAAAGCCATTGCATCTCGGATGTGATTATAGCCTCCATTGTAACATGCAAGAGCGAAATGTAAGCGCTCCTGACGATTTGGAACATCAGTAAACCTACCCTGCAAATCGGCGATATATCGACAAGCAGCATGGATATTTGCCTCCGGCTCATAGAGTTGAGCTCGTGATAAGCCAAGATAATCTGCCGTAGTCGGCATAATCTGCATAAGACCGCACGCTCCTGCCCACGATTTCGCCTTAGGATCGAAGCATGACTCCTGATAACACTGGGCAGCAATAAGAGTCCAGTCGCAGTTTGCCACTCCTGCATACTTGCGGAAAAGTGGGTCATAATGCGAGATAACTGCATCCTTCCTATTGAGCATAAACGGATAAATATGTCGCTTGACAAAGCCCACGGCAAGGGTGCGCTTCATCTCATGCTGGGTGGTGGCAATCATGGACACCTTAAACCATGAGTCGAGAGCTTTAGCGAGCTCCGTACTGCTCTGGTTTACTGCCCAGGAATAAGTCTTGAGACTATCATGAACACCACACAGAGTCAGACCTTTATAGTTGAAACTCGTTTTCAGTTTTTCGTCTTTTGCCAGGGCTGTTTCTTTCTTTGCCTTTGATTCTTTCTTTGTCCCTGCTTTTGATATTATAGTTTTCCCACCATTAAGAGGAAGCGGAAAGGCAATAATGTCAGCCTCTCCATCGCGCAATCGCTTTATCATCTCTGTGGTATCTCTACATTGCTCTACGCGAAGAGATACACCTAACTTTTGCGCAAACTTCTCACAAAGGAGATAATGCAAGCCAAGTCCATGTCCGCGATATTCATAATATGTCTCAGGTCCGGACATAGTAAGCATTATCAATTCGCCTGCATTGACAATATCTCCAAGCGACATCTGATTGGACTCAATGCTATCATTTGCTTGTTTCTCCGCATTCTCATCGTCATCATCCTCTATCACTTCTCCCCAAGGGGTAATATTTGGGTGTTCTTTCTCCCTTATGAGGTCACAGGAAGAAAGGATACATAGAACTATTATAAATAATGAGGAAATGCGCATTGAGATTATTATATTCCGAAGACACATATTCTGCTTTACTTACCGCTCCATTCCTCCAAGATAGTGCGCTGACCTTTGATTTTAACTCCAGCGGTATTCTTGAGTACAGAGGCTAATTTCTTACGATCAATGGCTACGTATGTGTAACGGTCATAAACGTCAATACGACCTATTTCAGCGGATTTCAGACCACCAATCTTACATAGAAAACCTACGATATCGCCTTTACTAATCTTATCTTTCTTACCTTTTCCGATGTAAAGAGTCGTCCTGGACGGCATTATCGGACGGCAAACAGTGGTCTGAACAACGTATTCTTCTGGATTTACATCGATAAATTCAGGTACGGTCTCTTCAGGACCAAGAAGGAAAAATGTCTTTCCCTTTGCATCCCATCGCGCTGTACGTCCTACTCTATGGATATACTCACTCTCTGCGAGGGGAAGATGATAATGGATGATACTTCCAATGGACGGAATGTCAAGACCGCGTGAAGCAAGGTCTGTGCAGACCATGATATTTACAGAGCCATTACTAAACTGATAAAGGGCTTGCTCGCGCTGGCGCTGATCGAGACCTCCATGGAAGACAACGTGCGGGAAACCATTATCACGCAGATAATCTGACACACGCTCTACCGAGTCACGATAATTGAGAAATACTATGCAAGATTCATTGCTTACTTCGGAAAGGAGGAGCGAAAGCATAGGAAGCTTATCCTTCTGTTCGCTTTTCACCAAATACGTCTCTACCCTATCATTCGTCTGTTCTGCATCTACAAGGAACGAAAGCTTTGCTGTACGTCCCATATTGACATAATTAGGAATTGCGTCAAGGTCTGTGGCAGAAAGGAGAATACGGCGACAATCGTCAGCCAAGAAGCCGACAATAGCATTCATCTCACGTGCAAAACCCATCTCAAGACACTTGTCAAATTCATCTATCACGAGAAATCTGACATTGTCACAAAGGATATTGCCTTTCTCCAGATGATCGAGAAGACGACCAGGAGTGGCAAAAACGATCTGTGGATTTACATCGCGCATACGGCGATGCTCATCCATTGCAGGACGACCACCATAACAAGCCATTCCGCGGACTCCACACTTCATATTCTTCAGCACCTCGGAAGACTGGAGAGCAAGTTCACGTCCAGGAGTTATTACGAGCATCTGCACATTGATATCGTCACGGTCTATCTGTTCCTGGAGTGGAAGAAGGTAAGCTAAAGTCTTGCCGGTGCCAGTAGGAGAAAGGATTACGATGTCCCGTTCGGTGACTTGGCATTCCTCGGTCACTGCCTTCTGCATAGGATTAAGTGTCTGGATTCCTAAATTATGGAGGATGTCTTTGTACATGGTTTGTTGGGGATTGTGGAGTTGGTTGTGGGTTATCGGTTATTGGTTGTCGGTTATTGGTATTATAGTGAGATAAACCCGCAAGAGGCATACACATTCTAACCAAAAAACGTCAACCAACAACCACCTATCATTCTATTTCAGAAAATTCCTTGCCCAGATTAAGGTTTAGATAGATGGTGTAGAGCACTGGGCGCCATTTATCTTTTTGATCAGGAGCGAGAGCACGGTATTTTTCCATATAAGGACGGCATTTGCGGTAAAGAGCATTCGCCTTTTTCGTGCGTTCCGCGGAACTGAGCATAGTGTTACTCTCCTTTTCCAATGCCTTATTGTAGTATGCAAGGGCAATATTGTAATACACTTCAGCAATGGAATCATTCTGAGAAAGAAGCACCATACCTTCGTTGATACACTCTTCATACCTTGTAAGATTGAGCAAAAGTGTCTGATGTGTCACTCTTAACAGGATGTTTGCCGTATCTGCCTTCATCACTTTTTCTGTCAGAGAAAGTGCATCCTGATATTTCCCCTCATCACAATAGCAGTTTACAAGGCGTGGGAAAAAGAATGTAGATGTAGGAAAACTATCCACTCCCACCCTCAGATACTTGATATAAGAAAGTGAATCATTCTGCTGATAATAAATGTCAGAGAGACAATGGAGGGAGATTTCAAGGCGCGGAAGATATTTGAGCGCAAGGTCTTTATATTTCAGAGCTGCAGGAAAATCTCCTTTCTTATATCCGGCTACCAATGATACCGAGGACGCATGAGCGGCAATAGTGGTGTCAGAACTAAGCTTTATGGCAGAGAACAGATTCCAATTAGGGGCGGAAAGATAAGTATCCATAAACTGTACCGCCTCATCATATTTCTGATGATTCAGGAAATAGATGCCTCCAGTGTAGAGATTATGATAGAAATGGGACAGTTGGAAGGCATGCTCCTTACGATATTTGAGCGTAATACGTCCCTTATCATTTGGCAAAGCGTCGATGGAATCAAAGCGGTCAAGGAGCAGAAACATTTTTCTCGCAGTGACAAAGAGAGATGCCGTGTCATATTTCTGCTTGAGAAAGAGCTTCTCATTTCCTTGCTGATATTGCTTTTTCAGCACATCATACAGAGCAAGATACAGTCTTTCATCCTTTTGATTCAAAGAATCTTGCAAGAGTTTGTTAAGGGAAGATTCCACTCCCTGCAGATTTCTGCCAGACTTTAATGAAACCTTAACTTGTTCGAGTTGCTTCTTCACCTCCTTCTTTCGCGCCTTAGCCTCCTGCTTTGTCTCAGGAGACGAGTTAACTACCGAAGAAGGCAACGCCATCATCGGTAAAATATTAAGAACGAATATAAAAAGAGATGCAAGAATTTTCATTTTCCTTATTTCCTGAATATCTGGCTTGGAAGCCCTTTTGACATTAGTAATTTCTGATCTTTCTCGATAAGAGTTTTGTATTCTTTATCCGACTTCTTTTTGAGTTTTGCCATCTGCTTCTTGTAGAGGTCAATTCTCCGCAACACATATTGCGTAAAGTCATCATTATATCCGAGACGCTGATTGGCAGCTATCTTGTCACCTTCCATTTCTATTGCAGTGGAGACATCATCTACAGCAAGCATCAGTTTTCCCATCGCCTCTTCCACTTCTGCACGCAGTATATAATTCTGCAGATTTTTTCCGTGGAGTTCCAGCAGATGATTGACGTCATCATAAGCCATCTGCATTTTGTTTTCGGCAAGGTCCACACGCACAAGACCTGTAAGCGCCCCTTCATGCTCTGGAGCATATTTCAGCACCTGCTCATAGTCCTGACGGGCAAAAGCATACCTTCTGAGTTTTACATTTGTAAATGCTCTGAAATAGAAAGCGCCGAGATGCGTAGGGTAAAGGTCAAGAATATTGGAGTATTCATCCATGGCATACTGCCATTGTTCGAGAGCAATGTTAGCCTCAGCCTTTCTCATTCTCAATTCGAGCGACTTAGGATTGCGCTCTATAAGCTGCGAAAGATAGGACAAGGAATCACGCCATTCCTGTGCGGTCTGTGCAGAAGCATGGACCGTAGAGAGGAATAGCGTGATTACTATGATAAGTATTCTCATTATTTCAGTTGGGAATTGTGGGTTATTGCTTGTCAATAATTACTGCCGACAGCCTTCTCATCCGCTTGCTCATCAGGATATCCAAGAAGCATAAAGCGAAATGAATACCCACGGACTAAGCCTTGCGGATAAAGTCAACAATCCACTCTCCGACTTCCTTAGTGCCATATTTAGCACCGCCTTCCACCTGAATTTCAGGAGTACGGACATTCTGGTCGAGAGAAGCGTCAACAGCTTTTCTTATAAGTGCGCCCTCTTCCTTGAGGTCGAAATACTCATAGAGCATAGCGACAGATAGGATTTGAGCGAGAGGGTTTGCAATGTTGAGTCCTTTACCTTGTGGCCATGAGCCGTGAATTGGCTCAAACACTGGAGTAGAAGAACCTGTAGATGCAGAAGGGAGAAGTCCCATCGAACCTGTGATACAAGAGCCTTCATCAGTGAGGATGTCACCGAAAGTATTCTCTGTCACCATAACGTCGAAGAACTTAGGGTCCTGTATCATGCGCATTGCAGCATTATCTACATACATATAGTCGGTAGTGACATCAGGATATTCCTTTTCCATTTCCTGCGCCACTTTGCGCCAGAGGCGAGAAGATGCGAGCACATTTGCCTTATCCACCACAGTAAGGTGCTTACGACGCTGGCGAGCATACTGATAGCCTACTCTGAGAATGCGCTCCACTTCAGGGCGAGTGTAGTAATTGGTATCGAGAGCATCCTCAGTACCGAGTTGTTCATTCATTGCAGGCTCCTGCTTCTTACCGAAATACATTCCGCCTGTAAGTTCACGAATGCAAATAAAGTCAGCTCCACGAACGATTTCATCCTTCAGAGGTGATTTATGCACGAGACAGTCGAATGTGGTTACAGGACGTATATTTGCAAAGAGACCGAGCTTCTTACGCATTGCAAGGAGTCCTTGTTCTGGGCGAACCTTTGCAGTTGGGTCATTATCAAACTTAGGATCGCCAACAGAAGCGAAAAGCACAGCATCGGCTTCCTCACATGCCTTGAAGGTTTCCTCTGGGAATGGGTCGCCAACTTCATCAATGGCATGGGCACCACAGAGTGCCTCTTTATAACTAACTTCGTGTCCGAACTTCTGAGCTACGGCGTCCATTACGGCAACGCCCTGCTCCATTATTTCCGGTCCGATACCATCACCGGCCAGTACTGCGATTTTCAATTTCATATTATTTCGTGTTGTTTTGTTGTTTTTTCGTTATAAAACGAATGCAAAATTACACATTTTTCTTGACAATTCAAAAGAAATGTGGATATTTTAATTTTGTTTAGTGGTTTGATTATTATGCAGATTTGCAGTTTTTGACTGGTTGTGGCTTTTTGGTTGTGGTTTTTTGGTTAGAATATGAATGCCTCCTACGGATTTATCTCACTATAATACCAACAACCTACAACCAACAAGCAGAGAAGCACTCCCCTACTCCTTTACTGCATAAATTCTGACAGAACTATTGAGCCCAGAAGGCACTGGGGTCCATCCATCATACTTTGTCTTCTTATAATTGATGTCCACCACGTTTATCTCATCAAACTTTCTCCATTCCACTCCACGGCGGTCGAGGTCAGCGATACGGTTTGCTGGGAGATTAGTGACTTCCACACGAATGGTATTCTCACCAGATTTGAGCACAGAAGCATCGAATGTAAGGACATAAGGCACAGCCCATGCGCATCCCACATATACATTATTTATATATACGCGAGCGGACTCACGCACATCCCCGAGGTCGATAGCCCAGCGATTAGATACTTCTGACGGTGCTTTTGTCACAACCTTCGTTTTTCCCTTTGAGTTCTTTGCAAGAGAATTGACGGTGAGTTTGAATGCAGTCTCATAGACTCCAGTGCCCATTGTCACCTTTGCAGAGTCGTCATCGAGGGTCTCCCACGTCTGGAGATTATTGATAAAGAATGAACCCGGCACTTTAGGAGCCTCTTCTGTGAATGACAAGCACCATCCTTTGTTGATATCCACTTCCGTTCCCTTCATCTCTACAGTCTTCTGATAAGGGAATGCAGGAAGATTGTCAGCATAGAGTTCTGGAACAGAATTACTGAAAGTCTCAAGAATCATGGACTGACCTGAGCGCAAGGCTATTCTTACTTGACCATCAGATGTCTGAGCTGCATATCGTTCACCTGTCATTGGGTCAAACCACATAGCATCCTTGAAATCCACCGCAAGTGCCACCATTGCGTCAACATCCTGTGGAGTAAGATTTGAAATGAAGTAATGGAAGCCTTTTTCATTCTTCCTTCTAATCATCTTCATTCCATATTTCACCTTCATCTGCTCTGCTTTTGCTGCCTTTTCCATGCTTTCAGCATTGACGCCAACCATGATATTGGCACCTTGATTTCTAAGTTCATCAATGTGTTTACGCACAGCATCCGTCATTATAGTGCCTTCATCTGGGATGATAAGGCCCTTATACTGCTGTCCTGCAGCGGTAATGAGCATTCCATTACGGCAAGTAGTGGTGAGGATATACTTCTCACTGATGTAATCGCAGTCAAATCCAGCCTTGTCAATCTTGCCTATTGTCTCTACAAACTCAGGTGCGAGTTCATTCATTGTATGAATGGCAAACTGCATAAGACGCTTCTTTGTGGTACGCTTTGCCCACATATTCCTTACAGGAAGGAGAGTAAGAAAATCATTATCCGGCTTGCCCCACTGGAGGAAGCTCTGGCTTCTCTCGATGTATTTCATCAGTTCTGGAGCGTCACGCCAGATGCTGTTGGTAGGACTCATATCGACACTGGCATAGAATTTCCATCCTGGCCATACATCACCTTTAGGAGAATAGCATGTGCCGTGGAAATAGACATGATTGACTCCTGCACAGAACATCAGGTCGAGGTCTGGTTTCATCTGTGAGAGACTGGTGCGGAAATGCTCTGTAAGCCATGTGAAAGTCTCGCTTGAGACAAATGGTTTCCCATTGATATGAGCGGCAGAAGGAGCATATTTCAGCATAGAAAAGTCAGAATCGTTCTTTCTCGTCTTGCCAGGATCCTGACGTAATCCCTTAATTCCAAAGTTTGTAAGGCCGAAACCTTCAATTTCCGGAATGTCAACAGCAGAATAACAGTCTATAAGATTTGCAGGCGAACCATGAGCCTGGTTTCTGGTAATCGCGCCATGACTATGAGCCCATTGCGTCCAGACGGTGGTGAAATTATCGAGAAGAAGGTCGCCAAGGGTCTCTCTATAGTCCATTACCACCTGTTTGTCTCCATCGACGAGGCGGTCAAAGCACTCTTCAAGACTGTAACCTCTACGATTTTGGAATTCCTTGAAAAGGTCTGTGGTGTAATCTCCTTCGCTTACTTCATAGGAATCATTAAAGAATGTATGAGGATAAGGCGTATTAGTTCTCTCGAAAGCCTCGCTGATATGATTGAGATAATTCTCCACGCTGCGACGATTGAAATGATCTATCACGTAGCCTTGTCCTCCAGGAGCGGCACGTTTCACCATCATCACTCCATATTTCTGCCACAATGTGATGATTCTCCATGTGCCTTTACCGAGTTTCTGCTTCTGTCCAGCAAGTGGCACGAGATTTCCCTTCTTATCATAGCCCAGTCTTACGAAAGCGTCAGCCTTGGCTCCGTCCTTTTTTCTCTGAAAAGCATAAATGCCAACAAGCTTCGTATTCTTTGCCTTCTTTGCTGGCGGAGCCACTCTGAGGCTCTTGATATCTTTATAATATAAGGTCGTATCTGCGATAACCATCTGGGAAGCACTTTCCTCCAACGGTACTGAAGGTCCGCCAAAAGGCCATCCTGTGCCTGTTGCCATATCCACTTCGATACCTGTTCGCTTTCCTTCCTCTTCTACAAACTTGAGCATATCCATCCATTTTGGAGAGAGATACTCAATATTATTTGCCTCATTGCCTTTGACACCATAGATGGGAGTAATCTCCACAGCACCAGCGCCATGCGCCGCATACTGTTCCATATTCCAGCGGATATTCTGTCTATCAACGGCAGAACCGAGCCACCACCAGCGTAATCCTGCCTTTGCTTCGGGACGAGCTTCGGGCCATGACTGCGCCATTGCCACAGAAGACATGGCAAGCAGAATGGAAAGAGAAATGAAATGTTTGTTCATAAAGTTAGTTATAAGTTAGTTATTTTGAATGTATTTGTCTTTTACAAGAACAATAAGGTCGCTTAGTCCCTGAACGCTGGCAACTGTAAGCATCAATTATAAAACATAATTATAAACTGATTCTTCTATACCAACAGAAAGACTCGCGTCACTTTAGAAATGTAGATTTTATTTTTTACTTTTCTTTTTGCTATGAAGGAACACAAAGATACGATGCAGAACTCAAGCTAACATTACGTTAATCACTCTGTTCCAATGCGATAATGCTTAGGCGAAAGTCCGGTATGCTTCTTAAAGAAAGTGCCGAATGCGGAGGCATTTGGGAAACTGAGTTCGTAGGCAATCTGCTGAATTGTCTTGTTTGTATTCTTCATCAGGAAGATACTTCTACGGATTATCGCTCTGAAGATGAGTTGCTGAACAGTCTTTCCGCAAAGAGACTTCACCAACACCGTAAGATATTTTGGCGTGAGACAAAGCTTGTCAGCATAGAAAGCGACGCTGCGCTCACGAGTATAATGTTCCTCTATGAGATGCACGAGTTCCTCAAAGATTTCTATTTTGCGGTCCATCTCCTTGGTAGGCGACTTTAATGTGTTTGAGAAAATGCTGCAAAGTCTATAGGTTACAGCCATAAGCAATAGTTTATGCTCATGTGAACTATAGATATCTGTATCGCCCTTGCCTTCTATTCTGCTGAGCATCTTGGCATAATCGGAAAGCATTTCCTCATATCCTGTGTGCATTACGTAGCACGCACTGGGATAAATAGTGGAATAAAGTCGCATGGTAACGACGGTATTTCCGAGCATATCCACGATTTGCTCGGTACGATAAAACAGAAGCGTATAGCGAAGTTCCTGGGTGGTGTCTGTCACCTGAAACATCACTCCTTTTGACAGAAAGACTGTCTCTCCTGCAGAAACGACAAAGGATGCTCCATCTGCTCGAAAATGGAACATCCCTTGATGACAAACCACTACTCCGACATAGTCCAAGTAGAAGGGTTGCATCAGTTGGCGAGGGAACGCATTCGCCTCGCATATTATCATATTATCACTTAACTCCATAGTTGGTTTTTAGCCTTTCCTGCATTGGATTTTTCATCCAGCGCAAATGTTCCAAGTTGCGAAGTTAAGAAAAATAATACTGTTTTCTGACGAAACCCTTTGTTTTTTATATTATTTTAGCAAATTTCTACTTTGCCCCAAGTCTATGGACATCGACATTCTTTAGCAAATAGTCGCGCGTCAGTTCGCTAAGATCACGCTTTTTCCAAGGTATTACCAGCATTAGGAGGGCACATCCCATACATCCATAGAAGGTCCATCCTGCCATTTCCTTGATAGTGGTCAGCGTAGCTTGTACCTGCACCTTTCCCTTTACGCTCATGGCAGCCATATTCTCTGCCTCTGTGACACTCTTGCCCTGATACTGCATTCCGCGCGTAGTCTGATCATAAGTGTTTGCGGTTTGGATATTTGTGCGGTCAAAATCCTGTGCGTATCTTGTGATGTAATACTGCTGACGATGCTGAAGCACAGTGCCATAGAGCGCTGAACCAATACATGGAGCGATAACCATACGCACCGTAAGCATGATACATACCCATGTGGACATGAATCGGTAAGGCATTCTCTGATTTGCTATCGTGGAGATGAGCGAATAGAGGAGCATCATGCCCGTGGAACGAATGATAATAGGCCATTTCATGCGCTCATACATGCCGTCATTCTGCACTTCGAAATACATGAAGATGGCGTATGCTCCTATAAACACGAAGCCCAGAGCGTACATCCATTTGAGATGTACATTCATGCCTCTGGCTATTACGGCGAAGATCAAGCCCACTGTGTAGCCCACCATCACCCAGTTGCCAAGCGTAGCATTCTGCCAGTTGTCTATCTTCATTCCGAGTCCAGTAAACACATTGACAAACATCGCACTGGAATTACATATCATCAGAAGGAAGAAAAGCAAAACGCCATAATTTATCACCCTTACACTAAAAGCTTCGACAAGGAAATATGGTGAGCGTCTTGACATTTCAAGGTAGATGAATAATGCCGTAAAAATGACACAAACCACAGCTGAGAAGCGTATGGTAGGATCATCAAACCAGTCAAGAGTCTTGCCAAACACCATCAAATAAGCAAAGGAGCAAAGCATGATGCTGAAGACTGTCACATTGCCAAACTTGGACATCGTGATAGGAAACTTCGGCATAGGATACTTATGATAAGGCATTGCGAAGAACACGATGATGATTCCTGCAAGCATGAAAGCCATCATGAAATGATAGACATACTGCCATTCGTAAGCATAAGCGAGCCATGCTGTGAGCCACGTGCCGAGCTGTCCGATTATCATGAAGAAGAGATAGATGACAGGTTGCGAAACCATCTTCTCCTTATCCACTGCATCCCAAGCCTCTTCGGTGGTAGGTTCGAGTCCTGGAGTGATGTTTCTCGTTGCCTCAATGCCGAAAGCATACTTGATAAGCACGAAGAGATGTGCCATCAGAAGCGTCTGTCTGACGAAGCCCATCAGCAGGCTGCACAGTCCGAGAATGAAGAGAGAGTCTGTCTGAGCACAGATATAACTGAGCACAAAGAGCATGGAGAATCCCACCATACACATCATCTTCTCCCTTCGGATGCACACGAGATCATAGAAGAATGGAGAGAAAGCCGCCATTCCTATCGATGTGCAGAAACCTGCGAAAGCGATGTATTCCGACTGTATGCCGAGTCCGCCCATCATCTCGCCGCTATTGGCGGAATAGACGCCACTCATCGTAATCATAGGCACGAAGAGTATAATCATGAAGATGATGCCTATAGGCTTTGGCACCCAATCATAGAACGGGTAATTCTTATAATCTTCAGACATTGTCCTTATTTCCTCACTGCTTTAACTATTACCATCATTCCGGCTGCAAGGCGTGCATTGTCTTCCTTGCTGATGTTGGTAAAATCTATTCTTACAGGCACACGCTGCTGAATCTTGACAAAGTTGCCTGCGGAATTGTCCGTAGGAACGAGTGAATACTTAGCTCCTGTGGCTCCGGAAATGGCTGTCACAGTGCCTTCAAACTCCTTGTCCTTCATCGCATCTACAGTCATTCTCACCTTCTGACCTACATAGAGGTTCTCAATCTGGGTCTCCTTATAGTTTGCAATAACCCATTTCTTATTCTCTGGAATGATGTATGTGATTGTAGTTCCAGCATTTACCATCTGTCCTTCCTCTATGGAACGACGACCCAGTTTACCATCACATGGAGCTACAACGACGCAATAAGAGAGATTGAGCTTTGCCATCTCCACCGCAGCCTCAGCACGCTCAATGGCAGCTGCAACATTCTGCTTGCGTGTATTTACCTCGTTAACGCCCTTATAAGCGGCAGCTTGCTGCTTGCGCACAGCCTCCAACTTCTTCTTTGTTGCTGCATACTCCACTTCGAGTTGCTCCAACTGGATAGGTGTTGCAGCCTTCTTCGCCACAAGGTTACGGTAACGGTCGCAGTCCTTTGCAAGCTTCTGCAAGCGCACCTCTATCTCATCTATAGATGCAGAATATATGGAAGCGGAAGTCTGAGTGGTCTGCTCAGTAGCGTCAAGCACGTTGGCTCCTGCCTTAGCGTCCTTGAGAGCAGCCTCTGCCTCCATCAGTCGGATGCGATACTCACGGTCGTCAAGGATGAGAAGTGTGTCTCCCTTGCGTACATTCTGATGCTCCTTGAAGCACACCTTTGCAATATAGCCTGAGGCACGAAGGTTTACAGGCGAGATATACTGCTCCACCTGAGCATCATTACTTGTCTCATGTGCATTATAATCGAGGAAGAGGCAGATGATTTTCCACAATCCAAAAGCGAGGATGACGATTCCAATGAAGCTTGCCACGAGTTGGCGGCCACGCTGTCTTTTGAGTTTCTTTACGGTTTCTTCCTTTTTCTTCTCTACGTTATCTATTTCCTTGTTTTCCATTTTATTATATAGATATTGTTATTGTTTTACTTTACGAGTTCCAGTTTTCCAGTGAGTTTGAGCAATGAGAGGTTTGCCACCTTATAACTATAGTAGGCATTGAGGTAATTGTTCATCGCTTCGCTCATGCGCATCTCATCCTGTAGCACGGCTGTCATTGAAGAAACACCCTCTTTATACTGGTCGGCAGTCACATTATATACATCCTCTGCCAATTTATAATTATCCCATTGCTTTTTATAGTTGCGCTGACTGTTGTTCACCTCACTGACAGCATTCATATACTTTGCCTCAAGTCCCTTGAGCGCATCCTCATATCCGATGCGTGCATTCTCCTCTTCCACTTTTGCCTTTCTGATTTTTGAGCGTTTGTCAAAACCGTCAAAGACTGGTACGCGGAGCTGTATGCCGAGGCCATTTGAACCATACCAATGGTTTGACTCGCCTGAATGCCACCAATGCTCTATCTTATCGGTGAAAGCGGAGTACATCAGGCTTCCTGTAAGACTGAGAGAAGGCAGGTATCCATCCTTGGCAAGCTTGGTCTGCTGCTTAGCGAGCACCTTCTTTTGCTCAAGCAACTGAAGCTCATAGAGTCCAGTATTAAGTCCGTCAGCTGCCACTGTCTCTATCTGTCCAGGGTTTACGTCAGACACTTTTATTTCCTTTTCGGCTGGATAGTCGATGACGTATTTGAGCATCGTGTATTGCTGTTCGAGCATTGCGATTGCATTATCACGCTGAACGGTAAGGTTTTCTATATTAAAGTTCACGCGCTTTACATCCACTTCGAGGCTCATCTGATTGTCATAGAAAGCCTGAGTGATGTCACGAAGACTTTTGAGTCGGTTTATATTATCATCCACCAGACGTATCTGTTCCAGCGTATTCTGCGCCATATAATACATTTTTGCAGTCTGCATTATCAAGTCCTCACGAGCTTTCTCATACGAGAGCTGATTGAGTTTATCCACCGTCTTTGCGATGTCCACCGCTGTGAGCACCATCTGATTATAGAGAGGCATCTGCAGTTGGAGTCCTGCTGACGCATTATATTGCAGTGTTTTGGTCACATTATACGGTTTTCCGTATGCGCTTCCGTCGGTTACTGAAACTGGCGGAGTGAAATTATCATTGAGTTGTGCCACTGCATTTATCTGTGGCAGAAGTTTCGACTGGTTTTCGCTCAGTGCGTGCTTACCTTTTATTATCTCATTGCGATTTCTTTGCAGGGAGAGATTGTTGTCCACTGCCATCTGCAGGCATTGGCTCAATGTAAGAGTCTCCTGTGCCTGGAGGGAATGGAAAGCACCGAGTGCAAAACATAAAAACAGTAACTTTTTCATTTTTATCAGTGTATAGATTTTTTCCGATAGTTAAATTTCCGGGTGCAAAGGTACGACTTTTCTTCCGTACTCTACTATTCAATTACAAGTGCAAAATGTTCATTTTTTCCAATTCCCATTATTTGCTTATGTTTTTACTGCATAATTATGGCTTTAGAGGTTCCAACAGACAGTATATCAGCAAGAGAAAACAATACATCAAGAGACTCCAAAAATATCAAGCTCTCTTCTCATACAACGTTTTGGCGTCTTCTCATGCGCCATTCTATTATGTTCATATATTTTTACACTTGTTAAAATGTTGGCAATTTCCCTCCATCTCCACAAAGGAAAATCCAAAGGCGACACACCTTCTTACCACTAAAAACGGACTAAATTTCACCATTTCCATGCTTTGTAAATGTAATAACATAGATATAACTCTGCAATAACTATGCTTTTACCATGCAATATCTATGCTTTCACAACGCAATAACTTAGTTATTACATCTCAAAATCCATGCTTTTACCGCATTTTATCTATGTTTTCTCATTATTTTTAGGCTTTTATTTTATTCCCATTTCATAACCATCTAATAATCAGCACGTTCCAAAAACCGCGAGAATCGCGAATTTGCGAGCAGTTTTACTTGTGATGGATTTTATTTGTTAAAATTTTGTTTGATTGTTCATTAGTGGGTTTATTTCCCATAGATAATTGTATTACTCAACCGTTTTGCCGTTTTATAACCACATATAATTTCAACCAAACGAAAACAATTCAGCCAGTCAAAATCTATAATCTTGACTGGCTGAGTTGAATTATCATGCCTGAATAGTAAATTCAAGCAATGGATTATCGAGTCTTTTATTTCAAATAATCAGGAATCTTATATCCTGCTGCTTTGGCAATTTTAACAGGAATGAGAGCATTGTCATTGTGGGAAGCAAACTGCTCTGCACCTACTCCAATGGCATAGACTGGAACAAGACCTGCAGAATGGCCGCCTGTAACCCATGAGAGGAGCGCTTTCTTATTCAGAATGCTCTTAGCCTCACTTGCAAGCGGTTCGTTAGAGGTGTATTCATTCTTGACATCATCTGCCTTACCCTCAAATGATTCCTTCCACACTTTATGGAGACGTGCCTCTTCCTTCTCAGTCATCTCGACATTTTTCCAAAAACCGAAGTTGTCTGTAAGAGCCTGCTTTGCCTGCTCCCAAGTGACACGATTAGCCGTTTGCTTACGAAGGTCGCGCAAAATCTGGGTAAATCCGTCTGTACTAACCTTCTGATTGCCCAGCAATTTGAGCTTGAGAGCGTATTTGTTGTTATTTGCCAGCACAAGTCCACCAGTCTCATGGTCTGCCGTGAGGACGATGAGAGTCTCGTCAGGATGCTGCTTGTAGAATTCATAAGCTATCTTAATGCAGCGATCTACAGCCATTACCTCATGGAAAGCCGTCGCTCCATCCTGTCCATGACAAGCCCAATCCACCTTGCCTCCTATCTCGTTCATAAGGAAGAAACCGTTCTTGTTGTCACGCATGAGGAATTCTATCTGGCATCTGAGGATGTCCTCGATGGTCATCTCGCCTTCCTTCACGTCAATGGCGTATGGCAATGAACCATCACCGGAAGCCGGATTGAGATGGTCTGGATCCTGAACGAGAAGCATCTTTCTGGCTTTCTTCATCTTCTTCTGGAAGTCTGCCACACCACGAGCCACAGTATATCCAGCCTTCTCCATCTCTTTATAGAGATTAGGCTCTCCCGGATGCTTTTCAGGGTCTTCAGGTTTGTTGATAGCCGAACCTGCATAGAAATCCAGATTTGTAGATATCATATCCTTTGCCACTGCATAATACTCTGAGCGAGAGGGATTATGAGCATAAAAAGCCGCTGGAGTGGCATGGTTGACCGTAACACTTGAAGCTACGCCGACCTTCATTCCTGCCTCTTTTGCCCACACTGCAATAGAAGTAACCGGAGTCTTGAGGTCCGGCATCAAGCCAAGACAACTGTTCTTGGTCTTCACTCCCGTGGCAAGGGCAGTACCGGAAGCAGCTGAGTCTGTCACACCGCTGTTGTTGGAAAATGTGGATGAAACACCGACTATAGGAAACGAAGTCATACAGAAAGGCGACCTGCCGATGTATCCCTGCATCTCTGCATTATACATCTCTGCGCCAAGAACTGTATTGACTCCTGTGCCGTCAGTAATGAAATAAAAAACATACTTTGCTTTTTTCTGTGCTGAAATGGTCAATACCATCGCCAGCATCAATACCATGGAGAGTATTCTTTTCATGATTTTCAGAGTTTGGTTTTATTGCGGGGCGACACCCCCGTCGTCATTAAGTATTTTATTTGCCGATGCAAATTTAAGGAAAATAATCAGAAACACATCGCTTTTTGCCGACTTTTTCAAAAAAGAAATATATTTGTAACAAAAATGGATGTTAAATAATGTATAAGTATGCGGTTTTCACAAAGAAAAATATAACTTTGCACTGCAAATTAACCTTTATCACACATAACCTTATGTTCAGCAAAGAGACATACATTCAGCGACGCAACGTGCTGAGAGAATTAGTAGGTAACGGAGTTATCGTCCTCTTCGGCAATAACGAGTCACCTTGTAATTATCCTAACAATGGATATTCTCCATTCCGTCAGGACAGTTCTTTCCTCTATTATTTCGGAATCCAGGAAATTGGACTCATCGGAGTTATCGACTGCGAAAGCGGAGAAGAATGGCTCTTGGGCAATGATGTTGACGTAGAAGACATCGTATGGTATGGTAGCGTTCCTACCATTTCTGACCTTGCTGCAAGCGTTGGAGTCAAGAATTCTGCACCATGGAAAAAGATAGAAGATATCGTTTCTGATGCCAAGAATACTCAAAGAAAGATTCATTTCCTCCCTCCTTACAGACATGACATCATGATTCAAATCATGGATCTCATGGGCATTCATCCTTATGCCCAGAGAGAAGCCGCATCTATGGAGCTCATCAACGCTGTCATAAAGATGCGTAGCGTGAAGACTGCTGAGGAAATCGAAGAAATCGAGCGCGCTTGCGAAATCGGATACGAGATGCATACCCTCGCTATGAAACTCACCCGTCCTGGTAGAACTGAAAAGTATATCGGAGGCAGAATCGATGGTATCGCTCATGCTCTTGGCGCTCATGAGAGCTTCGCCACCATTTTCTCACAGCATGGAGAAATCATGCACGGATGTCCTTCCACCAACCTCCTTGAGGATGGCAGAATCGTAATATGCGACTCTGGAGCTGAAACTGTAAACAACTATTGCTCTGACAATACTCGTACTCTGCCTGTAAACGGAAAGTTCACACAGCGCCAGAAGGAAATCTACAACATCGTCGATGAATGTCACGACTTGGCTCTCGAAATATCAAAGCCTGGAGTCAAATATATGGACGTGCACTTCGCTGTAGCTCGTCGCATGACTGAACGTCTCAAGGAGCTCGGACTCATGAAGGGCGACGTCGATGAAGCTGTTGCTGCCGGAGCACACGCTATGTTCTTCCCTCACGGACTCGGTCACATGATGGGCATGGACGTACACGATATGGAAGGATTCAACCAGATTTATGTTGGCTTCGACGAGGAGACTCGTCCTATGCTCGACCAGTTCGGCACCAACTGCCTGCGTATGGGCCGCCGCCTACAGGAAGGCTTCGTAATCACTGACGAACCTGGTATCTACTTCATCCCTGCTCTTATCGATGACTGGAGAGCTAAGAAGCACTGCGCTGAATTCCTCAACTTTGACATGCTTGAGACATATAAGGACTTCGGTGGCGTACGTATCGAGGACGATATCCTCATCACAAAGGATGGATGCCGCTTCCTCGGCGAGAAACGCATTCCTTATCATTTCGCTGATGTCGAGGATTACATGGCAAAGAACAGAGAGTAAGCCGTACACCTTATAATATATAGGTCTGAACTTATTTTATAAAGGTCTGGAAATATAACCATAAAAAAAAATATCCAATTACCAAAACTAAAAACAAAAATGAAAAAAACATTTCTGCTTGCAATTGCAGCCATGATGACACTCGGTGTCTTTGCTGACGACCAGAAGAAGGAGAAGGATCCGAATGAGCCAGTATTCACCACTATCGTGGCCAACCCTATCACTTCTATCAAGAACCAGGCTCGCTCTGGCACCTGTTGGGACTACTCTACCCTCGCTTTCTTCGAGTCTGAAATCTTGAAGAAGACCAAGAAGAATATCGACCTCTGCGAGATGTTCGTAGCTAACAAGGACTATATGGACCGCGCAATCCTCAAGGTTCGCATGCACGGTGACGCACAGTTCTCTCAAGGTGGCAGCGCTTACGACGTATTCTACGTGCTCAAGAACTATGGTATCTGCCCAGAAGATGCTATGCCTCTTCCTGGAACCATGTACGGTGATACTCTGAACAACTTCAACCAGTTCTTCAAAGTAATGGAGCCTTACGTTGACGCAATCGCCAAGAGTGAATCAAAGAAGCTCAACCAGACTTGGAAGGTTGGTTTCCAGGGTATCCTCGATGCTTACCTCGGCAAGTGCCCTGAGACTTTCACCTACGAAGGCAAGAACTACACTCCTAAGACATTCGCTAACTCTCTCGGTCTCAACTGGGATGACTATGTATCAATCACCAGCTACACTCACTATCCATTCTACACCGAGTTCCCTGTAGAAGTACAGGACAACTGGCGTCAGGGTCTCTCTTGGAACCTTCCTATCGACGAGATGGCAAGAATCATTGACAACGCTATACGCAATGGCTACACTGTAGCTTGGGGCGGTGACGTTAGTGAAGATGGTTTCACTCGCAACGGTCTTGCTCTTCTCTATGACGCAAAGGGCGAAAGCCTTGAAGGTTCAGACATGGCTAAGTGGCTCAAGCTCAGCCCATACGAGAAGATGAACAAGCTCTCTGAACTCGGCATCAACGCTCCTGAGATGACTCCTACACAGGAGAAGCGCCAGGAAGAGTATGACAACTGGACTCTCACTGATGACCACGGTATGCTCATCTACGGTATCGCTAAGGACCAGAACGGCAAGGAGTACTACATGGTAAAGAACTCTTGGGGCGAAACCGGTAAGTACAAGGGCACATGGTACATGTCTAAGAACTACATCGTAGCAAAGACAATGGACTACATGGTAAACAAGAATGCTATTCCTAAGGATATCCGCAAGAAGATGGGCATCTAATAGCGCACTCATTTTATCATATCATTCTTCTCTATTTCTAATCAAAAAGGGAAGATAAAACCATAAACAGAAAAAACTTAAAAAGAAAGATTCCAATCAAACTTCTCTTTAAGTTTTTTCTGTTAATGTTTTATATAGACAGCAATTAAAAACTAAATGACGGTAAAAAAAATAGAATGTTATTTTTTACCGTCACCGAAACAACAAAACAACATGAATAACTTCACATTCTACAGTCCGACAGAATTTGTGTTCGGAAAAGAAACAGAATTACAGACTGGCAATCTTTGCAAGCGTTACGGCGCTTCAAGAGTAATGATTGTCTATGGAGGCGGAAGCGTTGTCAGGTCAGGACTCCTTGACAGAGTAAAAGCAGCCCTCGACAAAGAAGGAATCTCTTACTGTGAACTCCCTGGCGTTAAACCTAATCCTATTGACACTAAAGTTCGTGAAGGAATCGAGCTCGCTCGTCAGTTTAAGCCTGATTTTCTCCTTCCTGTAGGCGGTGGCTCTACCATAGACACTGCCAAAGCCATTGCTATAGGCTACTATTACGAAGGTGATTTCTGGGATTTCTATTGCAGTAAAGCACAAGCTCAGAAAGCATTGCCTGTAGGTGTGGTTCTCACTATTCCTGCTGCAGGCAGTGAGGGATCCGGTAATACCGTTATTACTAATACCACTACTAAAGTAAAGGCTGGCATCAGACTGCCTTTCCTACTTCGTCCAAAGTTTGCTGTCATGAACCCAGAACTCACCATGACACTGCCTGAATGGCAAACAGCAAGCGGTATTACAGATATGATGGCTCATATCCTCGAACGCTATATGAGCAACACAGAGGATGTTCAGATTGGCGATCGCATGGCTGAAGGCATCCTGCTCGCTATTATGGATGTAGCACCACGCGTTATTGCTAATCCTAATGACTACGAAGCACGAGCTAATATCATGTGGTGTGGCACGATAGCACATAATGATACTTGCTCCATAGGTCGTCAGGAAGACTGGAATTCCCATGCTATGGAACATGAAATCAGCGCTGAATACGACGTAACACACGGTGCTGGACTCGCTGTTGTGTTCCCTGCATTCCTCGATTACGCTGCTGATCACAATCCTCACAAAGTTGCTCAGCTCGGTTATCGAGTATTGGGAGTTGAGAATACTGGCAATCTTTCAGCTGATGCACACAAAGCAGCATCTGCATTACGCACATGGTTGCATGATGTTCTGCACATGCCTGTAACCTTCTCACAACTCGGCGTGCCTAATCCTGACCTCGAACTTCTCAACACTCGATTGCATAAACTCAAAGGTGAGATAATGCAAGGGTACATGCAGCTCGATTATAATGCCACAATGGAGATTTACAAGAAAGCTCTTTGATTAGCGCAATAAATCCCGTTGCTTCACTTATCATCAAGCAATAGATAGTCTTAATCGTCAAGTTATTTTGAATCAAAAGAAAGCACTTATATCTATAGTCGGGTGGATAGCTTAACACCCACCCGACTTTATTGGCTCTCGCAAAGAAAATGAGAAAAATAACGGACAATCCTGCAATCTCCACCACCTACGGTGTGACGGTGAAGCACCCGACCAAGGGAACATTCTATTTCAGTACCCTTCGTGCCATCTACGCAATATTTAGCGTTGAGGAAGTTGGGCGCACCATAGAATACCTGTGGCAGTCGCCTGTCAAAATTGGGAAGGAGTACACCACTCCTACCGGGATGAAGATTCAGAAATTCACTTTTATCAAACTTAGAAACAAGAAATGATGAATAATAACAAAGAAATCCCTGAAGCCGTACTCAATTTCGTAAAGAGAAACGGCTTTGATAATGCTGAGTATCTTGGTAAGTGGAAAACTTTTAGAGTTTACAATCCTACCTATGATTCCGAAACCGTCATGGGCGGTCCCACTCCCTTCATACTATACAAGTTTGGATTACCACTTTGGACTACAAGAGCGCAAACTGATAAGCTGTTTGATATTTTCTTTCCCTAATAAATATTTATTATTTGCCTTACCGCATTGACATCTATAATCTTATCATCTATCCTTACAATTTGGACATCTTTCTGCAGATCTACACGTCTTGCCCAGCTTGAATAGTTTAGTTCATTGGACTGTGCGTCGTAATAATGTATAGTACCAGTACCGTCATTGATAGCGGTGAAAGCATGACCCATTCCGCCTTTCATTCTAACCCCTACCTTATAACGTCCAGCACTAGCCATAGTGTTGGACATTGCTTTTTCCAGTTTATCCAAACTATGCCCTCGTACAAACTCCACCTTTGCCCTCTGTTTGGTCTTGGGGTCAATCCATATACTGGAGAGTTCTCCTTGTTTGTAATATCTTGTAGCCAGAGGGTGGTTTTTATCGACACCGACGGCAGATACATCTATACCCCTCAATCTAAGTTCGAATACGTCTGCCGTGATAACACAGTTCTTCCTATATGCATTATCATTAAAGATATTGTTATACCAGTTATACTTTGGATTAGCATGTGCATTATCAGCTTCATAAAATGTCATTGGCTCTTTCAATTCAATTCCTAGACTCTGAGCCGTTTTGAGCGCATTGTCTCTAACTTTCGATATGTCGGCAGTATAAGAACATAGTTCGTCATTTTTATCAATGCTATAACTTAATCCGAGATTGCTACGAAGGCTTCCATACTCAGTGTCATAGTCTATTCTTAATCCCCTCTCTATATTCCCTCCGACATAATTATCCTTGATGAAGTAAGGCAGACTCTTGGCTGACTTGATACGCTCCGCATTCCTATCCACCCAGTCAGTGAATTTCTTCGGCATGGAGCGCACTTCGCCCTTGAAGTGATAGCCAGCACGCTCTTCTTTGCTCATACGTGCCCATCTGTTCAGTTCCTCACGTTCGGCAAGCTTCGGGATGGTGTAGCAACGGCAGAAGGGATTACTCCATTGAAATAATTCCGATTACCTACTATGCGACGAAAGTATAGATTACTGACTTTAGAGTGATTACACATTTCTGCGACTTCACATAAATGACGAGATTGCCAACATTATGTCAACCATTGAAATACGCCACAAAAAAAATAATCCCCTCAGTTTTCAAAAAATAAAAACTGAGGGGATTTACTTGCATTATTCGAGAAAGAAGAAACTATTCTCGTTTATATTTCATTCTTATATCTTTACAAGACAGAAATTAAGCCTGCTCATCAAGAAGAATGTTCATCATTTCTACGGCAGCCTTGGCAACAGAAGTACCAGGACCGAAGATAGCAGCAACACCAGCCTTATAGAGGAAGTCATAGTCCTGTGCAGGGATTACACCACCAGCAATTACCATGATGTCCTCACGACCAAGTTTCTTCAATTCTGCAATAAGAGCAGGAATGAGAGTCTTGTGACCTGCAGCAAGCGAACTAACACCTACTACGTGAACGTCATTCTCTACAGCTTCACGTGCAGCCTCTTCAGGAGTCTGGAACAATGGACCCATATCAACGTCGAATCCACAGTCAGCATAACCTGTAGCAACTACCTTAGCACCACGGTCGTGACCGTCCTGACCCATCTTAGCAACGAAGATACGAGGACGACGACCCTCCTTCTTAGCAAACTTCTCCGTAAGCTCACAAGCCTTGTCGAAGTCGCTATCATTCTTTGATTCTGATTTATACACGCCTGAAATTGTTCTGATTACTGCCTTATAACGACCAACTACCTTTTCGCAAGCGTCGGAAATCTCACCAAGGGTACAACGCAACTTAGCGCATTCTACTGCAGCTTCAAGGAGATTACCATTACCAGTACGAACTACCTCTGTAAGAGCATCAAGTGCCTTCTTACAAGCCTCGTTGTCACGCTTAGCCTTGAGTTCCTTGAGAGCAGCCTCCTGCTGGAGACGAACAGCTGTGTTATCCACCTCAAGAATATCGATAGGATCTTCGTGCTCAAGACGGTACTTATTAGTTCCGACGATAGTCTGAACGCCAGAGTCAATACGAGCCTGAGTACGAGCAGCAGCTTCCTCAATACGCATCTTAGGCACACCAGTCTCAATAGCCTTAGCCATACCGCCAAGTTTCTCGATTTCCTGGATATGCTCCCAAGCCTTGTGTACGAGTTCATTGGTAAGAGTCTCTACATAATATGAGCCTGCCCATGGGTCGATTTCCTTACATACCTTTGTTTCGTTCTGGATATAGATCTGGGTATTACGAGCAATACGAGCAGAGAAGTCTGTAGGAAGAGCGATAGCCTCATCGAGAGCATTAGTATGGAGAGACTGAGTATGACCAAGTACTGCACCCATAGCCTCTATACAAGTACGACCTACGTTGTTGAATGGGTCCTGCTCGGTAAGAGACCAACCTGATGTCTGAGAGTGAGTACGCAGAGCCATAGACTTAGGATTCTTAGCTCCAAAGCTCTTAACAATCTTAGCCCAAAGGAGACGACCAGCACGCATCTTAGCAATCTCCATGAAGTGGTTCATGCCGATAGCCCAGAAGAAAGACAAACGTGGTGCAAAAGCATCAATGTCAATACCTGCATTAACACCTGCACGGAGGTAATCCATTCCGTCAGCAAGAGTGTAAGCCAACTCGATATCCGCAGTAGCACCAGCTTCCTGCATGTGATAGCCAGAGATAGAGATACTGTTGAACTTAGGCATCTTCTGAGAAGTGTACTCGAAGATGTCAGCGATAATCTTCATAGAGAATGCTGGTGGGTAGATGTATGTATTACGCACCATGAATTCCTTGAGGATATCGTTCTGAATAGTACCAGCCATCTCTTCAAGTTTAGCGCCCTGCTCAAGACCTGCAACAATGTAGAATGCCATAATAGGAAGCACAGCACCATTCATTGTCATAGATACAGACATCTTGTTCAATGGAATACCATCGAAAAGCACCTTCATATTCTCTACAGAACAAATAGACACGCCAGCCTTACCAACGTCACCGATTACGCGAGCGTTGTCAGGGTCATAACCACGATGAGTAGGAAGGTCGAAGGCTACAGAGAGACCCTTCTGACCTGCAGCAAGGTTACGACGGTAGAATGCGTTAGATTCCTCTGCGGTAGAGAAACCTGCATACTGACGGATGGTCCAAGGACGGAATGGATACATCATTGAGTAAGGACCACGGAGGAATGGAGGAATACCTGCCGTAAAGTCGAGATGCTCCATACCCTCAAGGTCTTCCTTAGTATATACGGACTTAACCTCGATATGTTCTGGAGTCTTCCATACAAACTGTATGTGATTATCTTTCTGCCATTCAGCACCGTTCTGAGACTTAATGCCGGCAGTAATATCTATATTCTTAAAATCTTTTCTTGCCATAATTATATTCCCAGTTTAGCGTTGAAATTCTTGAGAGTCTCAAGTTGGTTAACCTTTACGTGGATGAAGTTCTCAATACCTGCTGCCTTAAGATCCTCAGAGCAAGCAGGAGCACCAGCCACAACGAAGATAGCACGATTATTGAGATACTTATATGCAGGGATTGCATACTCAGCATACTCATCATCAGAAGAACAAAGCACTACGATGTCTGCGTTTGCAGCCATAGCAGCATCAATACCCTCCTCTACTGTCTTGAAACCAAGGTTATCCATTACCTTGTAACCTGCAGAAGCGAGGAAGTTGCATGAGAACTGTGCACGAGCCTGACGCCAAACAAGGCTACCGATGGTTACCATGAATGCCACTGGCTGTTTCTCTGCCTTTTCTGTAGAAAGGCGCAATGCCTCGAAGTCTGCAGCGAGACGAGATGCGTGAATTGTCTTGATTGCACCCTCTTCGTCCTTCTGTCCGCAAGAGTCTGCACAATTGCAAACAGGCTTCTTGCCTTCAGACTTCTCATTAAAATTAGGGAATTGGTTAGTACCAAGGATAAACTCACGGCGCTGTGCAGCGTGGAGATGACGCTTCTCATTGGTAGCGTTGATATCATCCTGTACAGTACCAGCAAGAATAGCTGCAAGGAAACCGCCCTCTTCTTCCACTTTAAGGAATTGCTTCCAACCCTCTGTAGCAAGGGATGTAGTGAGTTCTTCCACATAATATGAACCTGATGCAGGGTCAACGACTTTGTCGAAATGACATTCTTCCTTAAGAAGAAGCTGCTGATTACGTGCAATACGCTCTGAGAAATCATTTGGAGTCTCGTAAACAGCATCGAATGGAGTCACAACAATAGAGTGAACACCAGCAAGCGCTGCAGACATAGTCTCTGTCTGGGAACGAAGAAGATTGACATGAGCGTCAAATATTGTCATATTATAAGAAGTGGTAACAGCGTTTACACACATCTTGCAAGCGCAGTCACATTTTGGCTCATACTGCTTTACGATATATGCCCAAAGCATACGAGCTGCACGGAACTTAGCAATCTCCATGAAGTAGTTCTCAGAAATACCCATATTGAACTTTATCTTCTTTGCTGCAAGAGTTGGTTCTACGCCAGCATCAACGAGCTGCTGAAGATATTCGTTACCCCAAGAGAGAGCATAACCGAGTTCCTGAACGATATAAGCGCCACTATTGCAAAGAGCAACAGAATTGACTGTAATACAACGGAAGTTAGGATAATCCTTGAAAGTTTCTACAAGAGCAGGAGCAACAGCAAGAAGTTCCTTGACATCCTTGCCCTGCATTATCACTTTTTCGATTGGATCCCAATCAATGGAACCTACAATTTTCTCCTTATTATATTCCTTCTTTTCGAAATATGCAGTAAGGACTTTAGCAAGTTCCAGACTGTGACGCTTGCAAGTGGTGAAGTTTACTTCTACTACATCGCAATAGATACCTTCGAGCAACTGCTCTACGAACTCTGCACTCACCTTGTCACCAGGTACACGGAATGAGAGAGAATCAATGCCCTTGTTGAGCACATCAAGAGCTTTCGCATTAGCTACTTTGGCATCTGCAGCGTCAATTTCCTGACGTACATACCATACATTGTCTGTTTTCTTGGTACCGCGGACGAAAGGATACTCGCCCGGCATAGAATTAGGAGTCTGCAATTTCTCTACATCCTCACGGCGGTAGAACGGCTGCACACTGAAGCCTTCATTTGTCTTCCACACGAGTCGTTTCTGGAAGTCTGCACCTTTGAGGTCAACTTGAATCTTGTCAAGCCATTCCTGAGTGGTAGGTGCAGTAAACTCGGTGAAGAGTTTTTCTTTGTTATTAGCCATAATTTTGTTTAGTATGTGATACATGAATAATATCTTTAAGGTGCAAATTTAGTCTTTTTTTTCTATAAAATAAAAATTCCAACGAAAAACTTGTAATATTTATAAATAATTTCACTAAAAAGATAGTTGGAGTGGATTTTTTTACTAACTTTGCATCTAAATTGAAAATTCACAGACAATATATATGGATTGGATCATTAACCTTTTTACTAATAGCGAGAGTGTAGCACACATCGCCCTACTCTATGCTATTGTAATCGCCGTTGGCGTGCTCCTCGGGAAAATCAAGATTGCAGGCATTTCCCTCGGAGTGACTTTCGTTCTTTTTGCTGGTATCGTGGCAGGACACATCGGGTTCACTGCACCTGTAAACATCTTGACTTTCGTTCAGGATTTCGGGCTCATTCTATTCGTCTTCATGATTGGACTTCAGGTAGGTCCAGGTTTCTTTGAGAGTTTCCGTGAAGGTGGTGTGCAACTTAACATTCTCGCTGCATGCAACATTCTCTTCAATGTGCTTGTGATGTTTGCATGTTACTACATCTTCTTCGACACGACAAACCCAGTCAATCTTCCTATGATGATTGGTACCATGTATGGCGCTGTGACCAATACTCCAGGTCTCGGTGCTGCTAATGAAGCGCTTGGTGCAATCTTCCCTAACGGAGACACTCCTACTATCGCAAACGGTTATGCTTGTGCATACCCTCTTGGCGTAGTCGGCATTATCGGTGCTACTATAGCCATCAGATACATCTGCCGCATTAAGCTCCAAAACGAAGAGGAGGATCTTAAGGCACAGGAAAGCAATACTGCAGCTAAACCACACCTGATGCACCTCCTTGTCGAAAATTCATACCTTGCTGGTCACACCATTTATGAGATACATGAGTTCCTCAAAAGAGACTTCGTATTCTCTCGTATCGTGCGCAATGGCCAACTTATATTCCCTAAGAGCACCACTACTCTGGAGCTCGGCGACAAACTGTTCGTCGTTTGCCCAGAGGCTGACGCTGAAGCAATTATCGCTTTCATTGGCTCTTTGACAGAGGTTCCAGAATTTACTGAACAGGAAAAGAAAGGACAAACAGTAAGCAAGCGTATTCTTATCACTAAGCCTCAGATGAATGGTAAAACCCCTGCTAAGCTTCATTTCTCAAGTGTATATGGCGTGAATGTAACTCGCGTTACTCGTCAGGGCATGGAGATGTTTGCTTCCAGTGATCTTCCTCTACAGGTAGGCGACCGCATCATGGTCGTTGGTGATGAGGTATCTGTAAACCGTGTAGCTTCCCTTATGGGCAATGCTATCAAGAGACTTGATCATCCTAATATCGCCACTATATTTATAGGTATTGTATTAGGCATCCTCTTCGGAAGTATTCCTTTTGCTATCCCAAGCATTCCTGTACCTATGAAGCTTGGCATTGCAGGCGGTCCACTTATCATTGCTATTCTTATCGGTCGTTTCGGCTATAAGGTTAAGCTCGTCACCTATACCACAACTTCAGCAAATCTTATGCTACGAGAGATAGGTCTTGTGCTCTTCCTCTCCAGCGTAGGTATTAAAGCCGGAGCAAACTTCGTAAATACCGTAGTTGCAGGTGATGGACTTCTCTATGTGATGACAGGCTTCTTTATCACCATTATCCCTATCCTTATCGTAGGAACAGTGGCAAGACTGAAATTTAAGTTCAACTATTTCACCATAATGGGCATGATAGCAGGTTCTTATACAGACCCTCCTGCACTCGCATACGCTAATGCTACTTGCTCCAAGGATGCTCCTTCAATAGGCTACTCTACGGTATATCCGCTTAGTATGTTCCTCCGCATCTTCGTGGCACAGATAGTGGTGCTCTTCTTTTGCTAACATCTATTAATCTACAAATAATACACAATGAAAAAATCAGCTTATCTTTTGGGCGGATTGCTTCTATGTTCCACTTCGATGATGGCTCAAGGTGCCAAGAACATCAAAATCAACGAAGTGGTTACAAGCAATATCGCCAGCATCCAGGATGAGTTTGGCAACCACAATCCGTGGGTAGAACTTGCCAACACGGCGTACTCTTCGTACAACGTGCGTGGCATGTATATCACTACGGATAAGTCTGTCCTCGATCCTAAAATGTCAGTTCCAGAGCGAATCAAGCGCATGACAATCCTCCCAAGTGGAGACCCACGCACTGCTCTCTCTGCTCGACAACATGTAGTCTTTTACCTGAACAGCAACCCTGCCAATGGTGCAATGCACCTCAACACCAAGGCAGACAGCACCACACAATGGATTGCGCTCTATGATGGAAACGCTGTTGACATCATTGACTCTATCAGCATTCCAGCTCTCAAAGCCGATTGTTCTTACGCTCGCGTCAGAGATGGTGAGGACAAATGGACAATTAAGACACCAGACAATGTAACACCTGGCATTGAAAACTATACTGACGTTTCCGAATCCAAGGTTGATAAGCTCAAGCGAGACGACCCTTATGGAATAGGAATCACTGTACTCTCTATGGGCGTAGTATTCGCTTGTCTTGCCCTTCTCTATGTATTCTTCAGCATACTCGGTTGGGCTCTTCGTGACAAGAAGACCATTAAGAAAGCAGCAGGCGCTGTCCCTGGCGTTGTTCCTGTGGTAAAGACCGGAGAGAAAATCGTAGAAGTAGGACATAAGACCAATGTTATCCTTCAGGATGGACTCAAGTCTAAGGGTATTGACAAAGAGACATATATCGCTGTTATAGCAATGGCTCTGAAGCAATATGCCGATGACGTTCATGACGTAGAGAGCGGAATTATCACTATTAAGCCTCACACTACTATTTGGGGCGAGCACAGTGCCGGAACTCCTATTCCTGACGTACACCATAAGGCTTAAACTAATAACATTACTCAGTCCTTTCTTTATACCTTATATATCTGTAAAATAGGGAAAGGCTATAATACAAAGCAACCTATAATTTAACACTTAGGACTTAAATCGGAAGAGAAAGTGATTTTATCCCAACAAGTAATTGCTTCTCTCTGCTGATTATCCTGATAAAAATACAATTATAAAACAATGGCAAAATATCAATATACGATACAGGGCGTTGATTACGATGTAGAAATCAACGAAGTAGAGGGTTCCCTCGCTAAAGTCAATGTCAACGGTATAGACTTTGACGTAGAACTCAAGCAGCCTATCTCTGTAGGCAAGCAAATGAAGAAAGTGAAGGTAGAAAAGCCTGTTGCTGCTCCTGTGACAGCAGCTGCTCCTGGTGCTGCTCCAGCTCCAGCACCTGTAGAAGCGGGCTCTGGTGCTAAGGTTCTTGCACCTCTTCCAGGCACAGTCACTGAAGTATGCGTCAAGGTTGGCGATGCTGTCGCAATGGGCGATACAGTCGTAGTACTTGAAGCTATGAAGATGCAGAATAATATTGAGGCTGAGAACGCTGGCACTGTTACTTCTGTTCTCGTAAGCAAGGGCGACACCGTAATGGAAGGCGCTCCTCTCATAACTATTGGATAAGGAGGATAAACTATGAGTTTTACAGAATTTATTGTTTCCAACTTCAACGAGTTCCTTTCATATACAGGCTTTGCCAACGCTACATGGGGAAACATCATCATGATTCTCGTGGGATGCTTTTTCCTTTGGCTCGCCATCAAGAAGGACTTCGAGCCGCTGCTTCTCGTTCCGATAGGCCTCGGTATCGTTCTCGGTAATATTCCTTTCCGCGCTGCAGGATTGGAAATTGGTCTTTACGAAGACAACTCAGTGCTCAACATTTTCTATCAGGGTGTACGACAAGGATGGTACCCACCTCTTGTATTCTTGGGTATCGGTGCTATGACAGACTTCTCTTCTCTGATAGCAAATCCTAAACTGATTCTTATTGGTGCAGCAGCACAGTTTGGTATCTTTGGTGCTTACATGGCAGCTCTTGCAATGGGCTTCGAGCCTAACCAGGCTGCCGGTATCGCTATCATCGGTGGTGCTGACGGCCCTACAGCTATCTTCTTGTCATCTAAGGTGAGTCCTAATCTGATGGGAGCTATCGCAGTCTGTGCTTATTCATACATGGCTCTTGTGCCTGTTATCCAGCCTGTCATCATGCGTCTCCTCACTACAAAGAAGGAACGTCTTATCCGCATGAAGCCTGCTCGCCAGGTGAGCAAGACAGAGAAGATTCTCTTCCCTATTCTCGGACTTATCGTTACCACGTTTATCGTACCGTCAGGTCTGCCTCTGCTGGGTATGCTCTTCTTTGGTAACCTCCTTAAGGAATGTGGTAAGACAAACCGCCTTGTAGATACTGCTACAAACTCACTCAATAACGCAATCGTTATACTCCTCGGTCTTACAGTAGGATGTTCAACTCAGGCTTCCGAGTTCCTCACAATGAATACCGTATTCATCTTCATCATCGGTGCTTGCGCATTCATCATTGCAACAGCCAGCGGTGTTCTCTTCGTGAAGATTATGAACCTCTTCCTTCCTAAGGAAAGCAAGATCAACCCTCTCATTGGTAATGCAGGAGTAAGTGCCGTTCCTATGGCAGCACGTATCTCCAACAACCTCGGACTCGAATACGACCGCAAGAACTTCCTTCTCATGCACGCTATGGGTCCTAACGTTGCCGGTGTTATCGGTTCTGCTGTGGCAGCAGGTACACTGCTTGGATTCTTCTCATAAGACTTTAAAAAACATTACATACTCTCTTGATAGCCAGCATTAAGATAAAACTTAATGCTGGCTATTTTGTTTTCAGAGGCGCTTGATACAAGTTCCACATATCACGCTCTTCACACACATTACATACATCTTGCTCTTCACACACATTACACACATCCCTACAGACATCGACGATATACCTGTCATTCCATTCCATACCAGCTACAAACTATAGCTTTACAGAATGAAATTTCAATAAAGAAACATATAGAGTCTATAGTAAAAGAATGATATATACGCTAAAAAATCCGAATAATACCTAAGCTCCAATCGACCATTTGAGTTATGCAAAAAAGCGCATAACGACTCATAGCCATCATTATAGCACTTGTATGCTAATACTATTTTGTAATACGTAGTTTTGTACTGCAAATACATAGCTTTCTACATTTTACGAGTCAAAAAGAAAGTAGATTTTTCTGACGATCAATTTGGGGGGTTAAATGGATATTGATATCGTGCATAATACTCCCTAATGCTTAAAGATTGACATCCTACCGACAAATATAAATTCACATTTATGGCAGGTAAATACAGAAACGATTCGTAACCATTTTCATTCTAAGAAGTAATATAATTTACATCATCCATTCATCTTGCACATCAGCTTCAAATTCAAGCATGAGTTGGATTACAACATTAGAATCAGTGTTAAGCCTATACCATCCCTTCTTTTCCCCCCTTTTAACGGCTCCCTGACACGAAGAACACTCCGCTTTAAGGTATTTCATCACATCCGCCTTAACATCATCGTAGGAGCGTGAAGAAAAGAGATCTATGGCAGTCATATTATATACGTGACGAACAATACTATCCAAAGGCAAACCAATCTCACGATTTGCCTCCCTTAAAACCAATAGTATCTCACGCTGATATGCCATTGTAACACGAATAAAAAAATAGCACCGATATTCATCGATGCTACTTTATAAATACTAATTTCAGAGGTGCGTGGCGGAGTCGAACCGCCTTGGCTGGTTTTGCAGACCAGAGACTAAACCGTTCATCCAACGCACCAATTTAGTCTTGCATTTCTGAAATGCGATGCAAAGGTACAACATTTTTTCGGATATTCCAAATATTTTGCCAACTTTTTATTCAAAAATCGCGTTTTTCTTTGTTTTTATAGAAAAATCAACCAAAAATGCCAGCAATCATCAGAATAACCCTCCCAAATACATATCACTGCAAATAAGAGGAAGAATCCATTCTGATTATTGCTGGCATTTATATTTTCATTATTCTTCATTATAGTAGGCGACAAAGATATCAGCACGATTTCTCTGTCACCTGCTTATGAAAACTTACTTACCTTCAGGAGTAGCCATATTCTTAGGAGAAATCTTGTGCATTCTGCGTGCATACTCCTTAGAATATCCTGGACGATCTGGAGATACAACAAGACCATCCTTAGTCTTGAGATACTTACCATCCTTCATCTTCTTCACAGCCATATCATTATAACGAACAATGAGAAGAGTAGCGAGATCCTTCCATGTAGCAAGCATCTGCTGTGCTTCCTGGCAAGAATAATCATTCAAATACTTAATAGCCTGTTCAGGAGAAGATGCGTATAGAGCCTTTGCTTTTTCCTCCACACCACTCTGCTGAGCAAAGTATTTATCTTCAAGACGGTCACGAACAGCTTTCAATTCTGGGAACATCATGCTGTAACGAGGATAAACCATGTTGCTTACCCAGTTGCATACCCAGAAAGCGCTCTTGTCAGAGAATGTCACATCGTCAGCACCAGGAGCGTCATAGCACTCAGGAACCTTAGTAGCGCAGCAATATACAGGATTGTAAGCCACCATATTTGGATCATCGTTAGCAGTCCAGAGACAGCCACCAATCTCACGAGGCAACCAAGAACGCATCTGTGTTACGTAAGTCATTGCGGTCTGCTGTGTAGAGATAGGACGCTCAGTGAAATATTCCTTACCATCTACTTCATAAGAAAGAGGAGTAGGCTGATAAGGCATTTCCCATATACCTCCACCTATAGTGCTCTTCACTTCGAGAGGAGTTCCCTCATAGTGGTCACGGTTTGCCATTATAAGGTCACGAACGGAGAGTTTCTTATTAGGAACAACCCAAAGAGGAAGTGGCTCTGCATTTTCATCAAATCCTAAAGCCCAAGGCAAATACTTGTCCATACCATCTACGAAGAAGCGATAGAAAGCCCATACGCGAGCATCGCAGAAACGACGTCCAGAGAATGTAGGAGCGGCATAAGCTGCATTCCAAGAGAAGTCAGCATCCTTACCATTGAACCATCCCATCTGTCGTGCATACTTGATGCAGTTTTTTGAGAACATTACATTCTCCTTGTCTTTCTGATTGAAAGTAGTGATACGGCTCTGGTTTGCGTGAGCACAAATAGCATCATCAGGAATGCGAAGAGCAACCCAAACCACGCCTCCTACTCCAGCACCCTGCATTTCCATGATCCAAGCTTCATTAGGATCGCAGATAGAGAAGCTCTCTCCTTCAGAGCAGAAACCATATTTCTCCACCAGAGAAGTCATCACCTTGATAGCCTCACGTGCTGTCTTAGAGCGCTGAAGGGCAATCTGCATGAGTGATACATAGTCGAGAATACCAGTGGTATCCACCATTTCCTCACGACCACCATAGGTCGTCTCGTGAATAGTAACCTGAAACTCGTTGATATAACCTATTACGTTATAAGTCTCAGCCACCTGCGGAATCTGTCCATGATACTCATTTGTATCGCCATCATAGATTTTAATCATCTCTCCTTTCTGATGCTTTGCAGCAGGAGAATGATAGAGCACATGGTAAGCGCCATAGGAATCGGCATTGTAAGTACACATTACGCTGCCATCAACACTTGCTCTTTTGCCAACAATAAAGTTAGTACAAGCCAAAGACTGCGCCATTCCCAAGATGAAGAGAACGGCGGAAAACATTAATTTTTTCATTATCTTAGATATTTAGGGCATAAAATAATACTAAAAAAACAAAGGTATAATGCAATTTCTTCGCAATACTACAAAGAAAAAGCCAAAAACTCATTTAGAGAAATGAAAAGCGGAAAATGAAATCACAAGCACAAGTATCGCAATCAGATTTACCCAATCACGAGACTACATGACTACTTCATTTTCCACTTTCCATCTATCATTTTCCCTGCGGAATAATAAGTTTATCACTTCCGGCAGCCTTAAAACTCATGTCAAGACCTTTCACGCTATGAGTCAATGCACCAAACGAGATAAAATCTACGCCTGCCTTTGCATAAGGAATCATAGTCTCAAAGGTAATACCACCCGAAGACTCCGTCTCACAACGACCACCTACCAGCTCTACAGCCTTCTTGGTATCTTCTGGAGTGAAATTATCAAACATGATACGGTCACAACCTTCAGCGAGAGCTTCCTCAAGCTCTTTCCAGTTGCGCACCTCACACTCTATCTTGAGGTCCTTACCTTTATCTTTGCAATATTGCTTTGCACGAGAGATAGCATTGTGGACACCACCGCAGAAATCGATATGATTATCCTTGAGCAGAATCATATCAAAGAGTCCTATGCGATGGTTCATACCGCCACCTATCTTCACTGCCTCTTTCTCAAGCATACGCATACCAGGGGTCGTCTTACGAGTATCAAGCACACGAGTCTTGGTGCCTGCATCTATAAGAGCCTGCTGATACTTATGCGTCATAGTGGCAATACCGCTCATTCTCTGCATGATATTGAGCATCAGTCGTTCTGTCTGAAGCAGGCTCTGCGTCTTACCCTTTACGCTCATCACGATATCACCTGGCTTCACCTCGGCACCATCATTGATATACACCTCCACCTGGAGTTCTGGGTCAAAGCGATGAAACACCTCTTTAGCGATTTCTACGCCAGCAATGATACCAGGTTGCTTGATAAGGAGCTTGCTTTCGCCCATTGCGTCAGCAGGAATACAACAGAGAGTGGTGTGGTCTCCATCACCAATATCTTCTGCAAAACTCAGATCTATGAGTTTGTCGTTTAGTTCTTCTACACTTAACATAATTGAGATTTTTACATTTTTGTTTAATCTGATATATCTTTCTGAAGGTCAAATTGCAGTCTTTTATCTATCACAAGGCAGACAAGCGCTCAGCGTTATTATATATCAAGCCTCAGAAAAACTGCTTTCTTATTTCTATTACGAAGAAAATCAGAAGTAAATACCGAGTCCTATTTTAAATCCTATTGTGGAAAAATCAGAATGACACTTGAAGCTCTGGTCGTAATAGACAGCCGGTTCGATAGTCACCTTACCATTTATGAAATAAGCATAACCGAGTTCGATACCAGGCAAGAAGTCATTATAACCGCTGCTAAGCACCATCTTACAGTTAGCACCGAGGTAAAGTCCATTCTGAATGATATAATATCTTCCGCCTACGCCCGCCTTAAAGCAGTCATAGTCTGTCTCACCTACATGCTCAAAGCCTGCAGAACCATTGACCTGCCAGTTGTCTTCAAGGAAATATCCGCCCTTCAGGTCAATGCCAAGCGTAAAACCATTACTGCCATTATATCCCATTCCAAAATTATTCACAGAAGCTGAAAGGTAATGCTTGCCTTTCTCAAACTGTGCATTTGCCACCAGCGTCATCATCAGCATGGCGAGCATGACAAAGATTTTCTTCATAATTATCTGTTTATAAATATATTATTCCATCTATAATTCTATAATTCCACAGGAGTCTGCGCAAGCAAATCATCCTTCATTACAGAACGTTTTCCTTCCTCAGCCCTACGCTTTTGCATAGCAATATAGTCACGTTTGTGCTGTATTCTCACATGATCCTTTGCCAACCACTTGAAGAATGCGCCCGCAGAGACGAGCACTCCGATGAAGGCAATGCTGTAACCAGTTGCTACAGGCATACCAAAAGCCTGATTGCTGACGCAGAGGAATGCTATGCAGACCCAGGTCATGAACATAGCCGGGATAAGGGTAATGACATAATATCGTCCCTTCAAGGCGAGATAGACGGTGACAGCCCACAGTGTAAAGACAGAAAGTGTCTGGTTGGCAAGTCCGAAATACTTCCAGATGATATTGAATGAATCCGGATTATCCATCTGCCATACGAGCATTACGAAAGAGACAATAAAGATAGGCAGTGACACCATGAGTCTTTTTCTTATCGGTTTCTGATCAAGTTTCAATGCATCAGCAATCACAAGTCGGCATGAACGCAACGCTGTGTCACCACTTGTGATTGGCGCAGCAACGACACCGAGAATGGCAAGCACGCCACCTGCCACACCGAGCCAGCCTTCACACACCTGCATCACCACCTTTGGAGCAGAGAAGAATTGAGTGACAGTCTTGCCAGTCTGGCTTGTAAACTGTGCAACGACCTCTGGACTGCACACTTCTCTCCAGCCTTCATTATAGAAGAACCAACTGGACACTGTAGCCCAAATCAGAGCTATCACGCCTTCTGTTATCATAGAGCCGTAGAAAATCGGACGTGCAAGACGCTCAGACTTCATACAACGCGCCATAAGAGGCGACTGAGTGGCATGAAAACCACTTATTGCGCCACAGGCAATAGTGATGAAGAGCGCTGGAACCAAAGGGTCGGCATTCTTTATTCCAAGCTTTGTCTCACCCATATTTCCAAGTCCGTCCCATACTTCTGGCAACTGAGGATGGAGCACTATAAGCATTACAAACAGCGCAACTCCCATAAAAAGCAGTGAGACAGCGAAGACGGGATAGATTTTCCCGATAATCTTATCCACAGGCATCATTGTAGCAATGATGTAATATATGAATATGAGGACTATCCACAATATCAGAGTGTTGCCCATTTCCTCTGGCATCATGCCTGCAATGAGCGTAGCCGGGCTAAGCACAAAAACGGTTCCTACCATTATAAGGAGAAGAACTGAGAAGACGAGCATCACCTTCTTGAATTTCGGACCGAGATATTCGCCCACCAATTCTGGCAATCCTATGCCACCTTTTCTCAGACTTATAGCTCCTGAAAGGAAATCATGGACTGCACCACCGAAGATACATCCGAAGACTATCCACAGATATGCTGCTGGACCATACCACATTCCCATGATTGCACCGAAGATAGGTCCGGTGCCGGCAATATTAAGAAACTGAATCATGAACACCTTCCATGAAGGTAGCACGATAAAATCGATGCCATCATTGATTCTTACTGCCGGAGTCTCTCGGTCATCTGGGCCGAACACTCTCTCCACAAACTTGCCATAAACGAAATAGCCGAGCACCAAGGCTACAAGGCTAATGATAAATGTTACCATTTCTCTGTTGCGTAAAAAGTATTAAAAGCGGGCTTTCTTGCAATACCCACCATGCATAATGTGATTCGTTTTCCAAGGATATTACGTCTCTGTCATAATTCTTCTCTACGCTAACATTGACCATGATGTGCACTAACAGACTGTCTTTCAGATTTCTTCTCATACATCCTACAGCTCTGCAAGACCGCATCTGCCACCTGTGTGAAAGCCGAATATGGCTGAACGTCTTTAATGCTAAAGCATAAAAATATCTGCAAAGTTAAGAAAAACATTTGGAACTACCAAAAAGAAACACTAACTTTGTAGGCGAAATGAAGAAAATTGTATTTTTTACCATACTCGCATTATTATGCGCCCCTTCGCTCTTTGCCCAGATTGGGTATAAAGACATAACCCCTATTACCTTCAATAATGACAGACAAGCTCCTCTACATGAGGTGCGTGCAGTGTGGCTCACCACCATTGGCGGACTGGATTGGCCTCATTCTTATGCCCAAAGCAGTGCTTCAATAGAGAAGCAGAAGAATGAGTTGCGCTCCATCCTCGACAAACTTCAACACGCTGGAATCAACCTCGTATTCCTGCAGACCAGAGTAAGAGCCACCACCATATTCCCCTCCACCAAGGAACCGTGGGATGGTTGTCTCTCTGGAAAACCCGGAACATCGCCTGGCTACGACGCTCTTGCCTTCGCAATAGATGAATGTCACAAGCGCGGAATGCAGCTCCATGCATGGGTTGTCACCATCCCTGTAGGCAAATGGAATGCCACTGGATGCAAATACCTCAGAAAGACCGTACCGAGCCTTTTGAAAAAGATTGGCGATGAGGGATTTATGAATCCTGAACAAAGTGGCACTTCAACCTATCTTGCCTCCTTTTGCGGCGACCTTGCCAAGCGTTATGATATAGATGGAATACACCTCGACTACATACGCTACCCTGAAACGTGGGGTAAGATAAAGGATCGCGATGCTGGAAGAAAAAACATCACACGCATCGTGGAGGCTATCCATAACTCCGTAAAAAAGGAAAAACCGTGGATAATGATGAGTTGTTCGCCAATAGGAAAGTATGCTGACCTTCCACGCCAATGGAGTCATGGATGGAATGCTCGCGACATTGTCTGCCAAGATGCTGCCGAATGGATGAAAAGCGGACTGATGGATGCCCTTTTCCCTATGATGTATTTCAAGGGAGAGAACTTCTATCCTTTTGCAATAGATTGGCATGAACGCTCTGCAGGAAGGATTGTTGCGCCAGGACTAGGCATCTATTTCCTTTCTCCTAAAGAGAAAAACTGGGCTTTGACTGATATTACCCGCGAATTGCAAGTGCTTCGCCAGTATGGAATGGGGCATACTTATTTCCGTTCAAAGTTCTTCACCGACAATACGAAGGGACTCTATGACTATGTGACTGAAGAGTATTGTCCCTACCCTGCTCTCATTCCTGCAATGTCATGGTATGGATTCAAGCGCCCTGATGCTCCGCAAAGCATTTCCCACAAGACGACTTCCTCCACCACACAGCAGCTGAAATGGACTGAGGGCAAAGACCATTCCGATGGCCCTTACCTGACTTACAATGTCTATGCGTCAAACGATTTCCCGGTGGATTGCAGCAATGCGAGGAATATTCTCTTTGCTTACAAGCGTGGCAATAGTCTCACCGTGCCTCAAGGAATGTACTATGCAGTAACATCTGTCGATAGATACGGAAATGAATCTACACCACGCCAGATGTTTTCCACTGAGGAATACGAACAGAAGAAGGCAAAGGAATTTAAGGTTTCACCATACTGCCCTATCATTGTATGCTCAAACTCGCTTAAACTCAATCAGATAAACAAGATATTCACTATCAGTTCTTCAAAGGACATCATAGGAATTGAAACCCTTGAAGGCAACATCATCAAGACTTTTACTCCTGCCGAAAGCATCGACATCTCAAGCATTCCGGCTGGTATGTACACAGTTCGCTCATTCAGAAAGAAAGGCATTCCCCACAGATTATGCTTCTTGAAAGTAATGCGTAATTCATAATTCATAATGCGTAATGCGTAATGCGTAATTCATAATGCATAATGCGTAATTCATAATGCATAATCAGCCACCGTGTCTGCCGCACCACCGGCGGATAATAACGAAAAAAAACGAAATAACCCAAAATAACCCTATGTCAACAAGATTAAAAATCAAAACCACAGAAGGCGAAATAATAGTAGCCCTCTACGATGAGACTCCAAAACATCGTGACAATTTCATCAAACTGGCAAAGGAAGGCTACTTTGACGGTACTCTCTTCCATCGCGTCATCAAGGACTTCATGATTCAAGGCGGTGACCCTAACAGTAAGGATGCTGAACCGGGACAGATGCTTGGCACTGGTGGTCCTGGCTATACAGTACCTGCAGAATTTGTCTATCCTAAGTATTTCCACAAGCGTGGCGCACTGAGCGCTGCTCGTCAGGGCGATGAAGTAAACCCTAACAGAGAGTCAAGCGGAAGCCAGTTCTACATCGTTTGGGGCAAGACATACAATCCTCAGGAACTGAAGCAGATGGAGCGCCAGATGGCTATGCAGCAGGAACAGCAGGTGTTTAACGCCCTCGTGCAGGAACGCCGAAAGGAAATCATGGATATGCGTCGCAACCGCGATCAGGCTGGACTCATGGCTCTTCAGGATTGCCTCATCGAAGAGACAAAGAAGCGCTGCAAAGAACTTCCAAAGCCAAGCTTTACTCCTGAACAGATCGAAGCTTACAGCACAATAGGCGGCACTCCTTTCCTCGACAATCAATACACTGTATTCGGAGAAGTGGAGTCTGGATTGGACGTAGTGGAGAAAATCCAGAACACAGAGACTGGCAATGCTGACCGTCCTAAGACTGACATCTCTATGACTGTCGAGCTGTTATAAGCGACTTTCATAGCATTATAGTGCATTCGCCACATCTTTTGATAGAGCGAAAACGAAACTGCCCATTATCTTTATCTTGCAACTGAAATAATGCAATCATTCAGTTTCAGAATAAAGACAATGGGCAGATTTGTTCTATTTTTCCGTTTTCGCAGGTATAGCAAAAAACGCTTGCGTAACAGATTGATAATCATTACATTGCAATAGCATAGTTATTGCAGTGTAAAAGCTTAGTTATTACAGTGTAAAAGCTATGCTATTAGGATGTAATATCTATGCTTTTACCTTGTGAAAGCTTAGTTATCGCAAAACGATGGCTTTGCTATCATTCTTTTGTTCTATTTTTCCCTCGTTTATATATTGCTTTTTTCTCATCAATATATTGCTATTTCCTCGTTTATATATTACGATTTCCTATTCCATATACCCTCATAATCTGTCAGGCAGAGATGCATATCAGTGAAAATGAAGTTATGAGATTGGGACTGCATATATAGACCTTATATCATGTTTAGCATCTTCATAGTTGCCTTGATGGCTGCTTCTGTCTGGTCGGCATCGAGGGCGCGAGTACGGATTATCTTTCCATCTATAAGTCGCCATGTGATGACAGTCTGCACGAGGGCATCGGTACGACCACCAGGAGGAATAGTGACTGCATAATTGAGAAGGTCAGGAAGACGCTGGTCGAGATTGTCACGATAGATGCGTCGCAAAGCTTTCACGAAGGCGTCATACTGTCCATCACCCGTAGCATCGCCATAATATTCCTTTCCATTGATGCTCACCTTGATGGAAGCGAGAGGCTTTATGCCATAAGAAAGGCTGACCATATATCCGAGGAGCTTCACGTTTTCTTCCGGAGTGTCATGCTTTAAGACATCAGAGACAATAAAAGGAAGGTCTTCCTGAGTAACAACAGACTTGCGGTCTCCCAGTTCGGTAATTCTTTTTGTGATTTTCTTCACCTGGTCAGGAGTAAGTACAAGTCCGAGTTCATGAAGGTTCATCTCAATATTAGCCTTACCAGAAGCCTTTCCGAGTGCATACTCTCGCTTGCGTCCAAATCGTTCTGGCACGAGCGCATTGCAGTAAAGTCTATCCTTATTATCGCCATCAGCGTGTACGCCAGCCACTTGCGTAAAGACATTCTCTCCGACAATAGGCTGATTAGGCGCAATTACCACGCCCGAATAGCTCTCCACCAGTCTGCTGATATCATTGAGTTTATCCTCCACAATATTAGTTTCCACATTCAGATGATCATGCAAGATAGCCTGCACAGATGCGAGAGGAGCGTTTCCGCATCGCTCTCCCAGTCCGTTGACCGTGACATGAATGCCCGTAGCGCCTTCGTTTACCGCAGCCATGGAGTTGCTTACAGCGAGGTCATAGTCATTATGTCCGTGGAAGTCAAAACGGAGATTTGGGAAGCGTGTCGTCATCTCATGAAAGAATAGTCCGGTCTGCATTGGGGTAAGAACGCCGAGAGTATCGGGAAGCATGAATCTCATGATGCCGCAATCACTCAGACTTTCCACCATATTATATACATAGTCAGGCGAATCCTTCATTCCATTGCTCCAATCCTCCAGATAGATATTGACAGAGAGTCCACGGGAATGCGCATACTTTATCGCCTCCTTGACATCATCAATATGCCGTTGTGGAGTTTTCTTCAGTTGCTTGGTGCAATGCTTTTCCGACCCTTTAGTCAGGAGATTGATTACCTTTCCGCCACATTCTGCAATCCAATCGACAGACTTTCCTCCATCCACGAATCCGAGAACCTCTACCCTATCCAGCACATCAGCGTCCTTGGCATACCGGCACACCATAGCCACTGCCTCCTTTTCTCCCTCACTGACTCGCGCTGACGCAATCTCAATGCGATCCACATTGACATCGCGGAGCAGCCTTCGAGCCAACACGAGTTTCTCGTGAGGAATAAACGAGACGCCACTGGTCTGCTCTCCATCCCTTAGGGTGGAGTCCATTATTTCTACTTTCTTATGTTTCATTTATTCTCAAATGCCTCTATCTTATCCTTATTGCTAAGAAGAAAGTCAATATCATCATAAGCATTCATGAGACAATACTTCTTGTAGGAATTGATGTCAAAATGCTCTGAATGTCCGGTAGATATATTTGTCACGGTCTGATTTGGGACATCCACCTTCACCTCTGCCTGCGGATTGTCAGCTATGGTGCGGAAAAGCTCCAACTGAAATTCCCTTGACACGATGACAGGAAGCACGAAGCAGTTGAGAAGATTATTGCGATGGATGTCAGCAAACGAATTGGAGATGACCACGCGGACACCATATCCGGCTATAGCCCATGCGGCATGTTCGCGGCTGGAACCAGAGCCCCAGTTCTGTCCACCTACTATTATCTCGTGTACTCCTTTGCGAGGAGGCTCAGAAAACTCAGGTTTGTTCATCACGAAATCAGCCACAGGCTTATTGTCAGCATCATAACGGAGGTCGTGCATGAATGCTTCACCGTAGAATTTAGGGTCGCGTGTGGTAAAAGCGAGATAACGCGCAGGGATAATATTGTCTGTATTATTGTTGTCAATCTCGATTGGGATGCAAGTTGACTGTATTATATCGAATTTTTCTTTTGCCATTGTCGGTTGATGGTTTGGGTTGTTGATATTTGGTTATTTGGTGTTATCCAACGGTAAAAACCGTTGGCACAGGGACTTAAGGCTGGATGATGGCGCAGGAGTCTTTCACTCCATAGGAACCAACAACCTGACCCCTAAGACCAATAAAACCATTTAGAGCTTTCGAGGGTCAGTGATTACTCCTGTGATTGCACTGGCAGCTACTACGAGAGGAGATGCAAGCACGGTGCGTGCGCCTGGTCCTTGACGACCTACGAAATTACGGTTGGAAGTAGAGATGGCAAGTTTGCCAGCCGGAACCTTGTCTGGATTCATTGCAAGGCAAGCAGAGCAGGAAGGGAGACGCAATTCGAAGCCTGCCTCTTCCAATATCTTGTCTATGCCTTCATCGATAATCTGCTGACGTACGAGCCATGAACCAGGAACAATCCAAGCCACTACATTGTCCGCCTTCTTCTTTCCTTTTATCACAGATGCAAAGGCACGGAAGTCCTCTATTCTGCCATTGGTGCAGGCACCGAGGAAACAATAATCCACAGGAGTGCCTTCCAACTTCTGTCCTGGCTCAAACTGCATATAGTCAAGCATATCAAGGAATTGCGACTTATCAGCATCTGCCACCTGGTCAAGCGTAGGAATAGCTTCATCTATGGCGATGCCAGCACCAGGATTAGTGCCGTAAGTGATGCGTGGAGCAATGTCTTCAGCACGATATGTCACTTCTTTGTCAAAGACAGCATCATCATCACTCTTGAGCTTCTTCCATTCCTCTACTGCCTTATCCCAAGCTTCACCCTTTGGAGAGTATTCACGTCCTTTGAGATAAGCGAAGGTAGTCTCATCAGGAGCAATGAGTCCAGCTCGTGAACCCATCTCTATAGAAAGATTGGAAAGAGTCAGACGACCTTCCATTGACATATTGCGTATTGCGCTTCCTGCATATTCCACAGCGTAGCCTGTGGCACCTGACGTAGTCATCTGAGCCATGATATAGAGCGCCACGTCCTTTGCAGTGGTGTCCTTAGGCAGTTCTCCTTCGATATTGATGCGCATTGTCTTAGGCTTCGTCTGAAGAATGCACTGTGAAGCCAGCACCTGAGCGACCTCCGATGTGCCGATTCCCATAGCAATGGCTCCCACAGCGCCGTGAGTAGAGGTGTGTGAGTCACCACATACGATAGTCATTCCTGGAAGAGAGAGTCCCTTCTCTGGTCCTACCACATGGATAATGCCATTATCCTTGGTACCCATAGCGAAATGACGGATGCCAAATTCGGCACAGTTTGCCTTGAGAGTCTCCACCTGTTTGCGTCCTACAGGGTCATGGATTTCCTTCTGCTGATCGGATGGAGTATTATGGTCAGGCATTGCCACCACATGGTCTGGGCGGAAAACCTTAATGCCCTTGTCGCGCAGAGTGTCGAAGGCTTGCGGACTTGTCACCTCGTGAGCATAGAGGCGGTCGATATACAACTGAGTAGGACCGTCTTCCACGTGCTGAACGACGTGTGCGTCCCATATTTTGTCAAATAAAGTATTCATTGCTTTTATATTATGTATGTTTACGAGACTATGGATGAAAATGATGTAAAAGCCTCGTCATTGTTTTCCTTTTTCCAAAAGACAATCGTCAATTCCTATTACCTAAACTTATTGATTGCATCGATATAAGCCTCAACCGAAGCTGTCACGATATCGGTATTGGCACCAAATCCATAGTAGGTATGATTGTCATATTCCACACTCTGGTGTACTTTCGCGAGGTCATCAGAGCCTTTTGAAATAGCCTGGATGGTGAAATCCTTAAGAGTCATCTCACGCTTGATGATACATTTCAATGCCTTGATAGCAGCATCAACCGGACCATTGCCAGATGCGGCAGCTTCGAAATGCTCATTAGCCACCTGAAGTCCGATACTTGCCACTGAGCGTGTGCCCTTGCCTGTGGTGACTTGCAGATAATCGAGCTTGATATTATGCTTCTCAGAACGCTCAGCACCAGCGAGAATGAGGATATCATCGTCAGTGACTTCTTTCTTTTTGTCTGCCAAAGCGAGGAAATCCTGATATATCTTGTCGAGTTTTTCTCCTTCCACCTCTACGCCATTGATATGCAGGCGGTGCTTCAGGGCTGCACGTCCGGAACGCGCCGTCAGTACGATAGATGCTTCATCTATGCCTACCTCCTTAGGATCCATGATCTCATAGGTGGAAGCATTCTTCAGCACTCCATCCTGATGTATGCCAGATGAATGCGCAAAAGCATTCTTACCTACGATTGCCTTGTTAGGCTGAACAGGCATATTCATCAGCGAACTGACCATGCGACTGGTAGGATAAATCTTTGTGGTGTTGATATTTGTATCTATTCCGAGATCAGGATGGGTCTTGAATATCATTGCTACTTCCTCAAGTGAGGTGTTGCCAGCACGCTCGCCGATACCATTCATAGTAACTTCCACCTGACGAGCACCTCCAAGTACACCAGCAACTGTATTTGCAGTAGCCATTCCGAGGTCATTATGACAATGGGTGGAAAGAATACTCTTGCCTGCAGCAAAGGCATCTACGTGCTCATAGAGATATTTTATCTTGTCATAGTATTCATTTGGCAAGCGGAAGCCAGTGGTATCTGGGATATTGCAGACAGTGGCTCCAGCCTTAGTCACGGCATCTATGACACGTGCAAGATATTCATTATCAGTACGTCCGGCGTCTTCTGCATAGAATTCCACGTCCTCTACATACTTCTTGGCATACTTGACAGCAGCCACTGCACGCTCAATGATTTCCTCTGGAGTGGAATTAAACTTATACTTAATATGTGAAGGGGAAGTGCCAATACCAGTGTGTATTCTCTTATGTTTTGCATATTGGAGTGCCTGTGCAGCCACATCTATATCCTTTTCCACAGCTCTTGTAAGAGCACATATAGTAGGCCATGTGACAGCCTTTGAGATTTCCACTACAGAATTGAAATCTCCTGGACTGGAAATAGGAAAACCTGCCTCAATGACATCTACTCCCAAAGTCTCCAATTGCTTTGCCACCTGAATTTTCTCTACAGTGTTCAACTGACATCCTGGTACCTGTTCACCGTCTCGCAGTGTGGTATCGAAAATAAATAATCTGTCGCTCATATTTGTTGTTATGTTGTTTTGTTGTCTGGTTGTTTTGTTATTGGTTTTCGGTTGTTGGTTTTCGGTAAGTTACTACTACAATACCAACAACCAAAACCGACAACCAACAACCCAAATAAAAGAGCCTTTCTCTCTTCCCTATACGGAAAGTGAAAAAGGCTCATTATATTTTCTTACTCATACCTAACAGCATGCCTTATCACTTCCCGCCTCTTGTCGAAGGAGAATGCTAATAATAAGGGCTGATAGAGAGTTGAATTGTGTCATATTATTTATGATTTCTTAAAAACAATGCAAAATTACTATTATTTTTTGAGAAAAACAAATAAATCGTAATCTTTTTCAATAAAATATTGACTTTTTTCTAAAACGACACAACTGCAAGATATGCGACAATGGAGATTTGTAGTTATCTTAATATATAAATAAGGTGTAAGTGACAGCTATCAGACGTCTATCACTTCACCATCATAGGCAAAGAAGAAACCTTCTGGCAGACGCGTATTGGCAATACGATGCGTTCCTATATCGTGAGTGAGATGAGTGAAATAGGTTTGCTTTGCCCCTACCCTCCTGCTGAAAGCTATTGCATCATCGACAAGCTGATGACTATGATGCGGTTTCTCAAAGCGGAGAGCATTGACCACAAGAGTTTCCACGCCTTCGAGGTAAGAGATTTCTGCATCATCAATGCTCTTCATGTCTGTAATATAAGCAAAAGTTCCTACACGATAACCAAGAATGGGGAGTTGACCATGCATCACCCTGATTGGGATAATATCTATTTCATCTGTCGAAGGCTTCACCTCCACGATGGTAGGCTGATGATTTATCACTCCCTCAAGATTGGAACCACTTGCAGGAAACTGTGCTATGATGCTCTTCTCACGGCACACGTGGATAGCCTTATGAGGCTCCACAGTATGCAGACGCAAATGAGGGACACCTGGATAGAGATGCTTCTTAAAGCAATAAGGCATAGAATGATGCAGTCCTTCCACCACATCATTCTGCGCATAGATATCCACATCGCCAAAGAGACAGAATGGGCGAAGGTCGTCTATTCCTGCCACATGATCATAATGTATGTGCGTCAGGAGCACAGCATCCAGTTTTCCGAAGTGTGGCAATATCTGCTGACGGAAGTCTGGACCACAATCTATGAGCACACGAAGTCCTCCGCGCGTCTCAAGAAGCGCGGAAGCACGTAGTCTTTTGTCGAGAGGGTCACTACTTCTGCACACCTCACACTGGCATCCTATGGCAGGAACACCGATGGAAGTGCCTGTTCCCAAAAACGTCAACCGCATATATTTACCTCTGGTTTTATCTCAATTCCAAACTTGCTCTTCACGTCTTCCTGTATCAGATGGCAGAGATTGACCACCTCTTCGCCAGTTGCTCCACCACGATTGACAAGAACGAGAGCCTGCTTTGCATGTACCCCAGCACGTCCTACCGTTCTACCTTTCCATCCACACTGGTCTATCATCCATCCTGCTGGTATCTTCTCATGGTCAGCATCTATGGGATAATGTGGCATATTAGGATATTGCTCAGCAAGAATGCGGTACTTTTCCATAGGAACTATAGGATTCATAAAGAATGATCCTGCATTTCCTTCTACCTCATAATCAGGCAGTTTATCTCTACGAATAGCGATAATGACATCACGGAGCATCTGGGCTGTAGGATTCTCTATGCCACGTTCTGCGAGGACTGAACGGATATTACCGTAATCGAGATGCGGCACAAAGACGCGAGAGAGGCGATATGTGACGTCCAGAATGACGAAACGATTCTTCCACTCGTGCTTGAAGCGGCTCTGGCGATAAGCATACTCACACTCGGCATTGGTTATCTCCACCACTTTTCCATCGTTGAGGTCAAGCGCATGGAGCAAGGTGATGAAGTCCTTTGCCTCCACACCGTAGGCACCTATATTCTGAACAGCAGAAGCGCCCACTTCTCCTGGGATGAGACTGAGATTCTCCATGCCATAATATCCATGGCTGACACACCAAGCTATCACATCATCGACGGTCTCACCAGAACCACATTTGACGAAGACCCCATCGCCTTCTTCATGCACTTCCTTTCCCATTATGCGCGAGCGAAGCACTATTCCGTCGTAATCACCTACAGGAAGGAGATTACTGCCACGGCCTATAATAAGCAACTTGCCATCCTCACGAGCCTTGGCAACATCAGGATAGCAAGAGAGAAGAGCCTCGTTGCTCTCAAACTCTATCAGTCGAGAGCAATGAGCTGGTATGTTAAACGTATTAGGAATAAGCATATTGACGATTATTATTGTATAGCGGCAGCACCTAATACAGCGGCACCGGCGCCATCAAGACTTGAAACGAGGAACTGAGGCTTGTCGCGGAACACCGGCATCACCTTGGCACGATAAGTTTCTTCGATAGGTTTCATGATGAGATCTCCAGCCTTTGTCATTCCTCCAAAGAAGATAAATGCCTCTGGAGAAGAGAATGCCGCAAAGTTTGCACAGGCTTCACCGAGCATTTCGCCAGTAAACTGGAATATCTCATTTGCCATTGCATCACCCTTTCCAGCCGCGATGCAGACGTCGAGAGAGGTGATTTTGTCCATCGGAATCTCGCGAAGGAGAGAAGGACGATCAGTTGCCGTAAGCCATTCACGAGCAGTGCGAGCCACGCCAGTGGCTGAGCAGTAAGCCTCAAGGCATCCACGACGTCCGCAACCACACTGTCTTCCGTCACGACGCATGATGACATGACCCAGTTCGCCAGCCATTCCATCGCAACCATAGACCATCTGTCCATTGATTACAATACCTGAACCAACGCCTGTACCGAGAGTAAGCACAATGAAATTCTTCATTCCGCGAGCCACACCGTAAGTCATTTCTCCAAGAGAAGCCGCATTTGCGTCATTGGGGATATGGACTGACATACCGCCAAGACGCTCAGAAAACATCTTTGCCAACGGCACGCTGGTCTCATGAGCCCAAGGAAGGTTTGGAGCCATCTCTATGCAACCATTGAGGTAATTGCCGTTAGGAGCACCAATTCCCATTCTCTCTATCTTGTCAAGACCGCCCACTTTTTCGATAATAGGCGTAAGCGTATCAAAGGCAGCATTAAAATAATCCTTTGCTTCTGTGTAGCCACCAGTCTTCATCGAAGCGGTTTCGATGATATTACCTTCATTATCTACGATTCCGAAAACGGAGTTTGTACCTCCCAGGTCAAGACCTATAGCGTATGGTTTCTTCATTTTGGTTTTTTGGTTGTGATTATGTTTTTATGATGCACTAAAGGGCATCAAACTTAGTTAAAATATGAAATATTGGACAAAATTAGCAAAAATCCTTTAGTCTGCAAAGATTTAATTGGATTTTTTTGACTTATTCGGTTTCTTTTTTGTAATTTTGCAGCCGTTATGCAATTCCCACTACCAATTAACATATTGGATTTGATACTAAAAGGTATGCTTATCGGCATTGTGGCTTCAGCGCCAATGGGTCCGGTAGGCGTTCTTTGTGTACAGCGTACTATAAATAAAGGACGCTGGTTTGGCTTCGTCACAGGTGTCGGAGCAGCATGTAGTGACATCTTCTACGCAATGATTACTGGCTTCGGCATGAGCTTCGTGATGGATCTCATCACCAATCATCAGAACCGTTTCTATCTGCAAATACTCGGAAGCTTCTTGCTTTTCGGATTCGGATACTACTGTTTCCGCAGCAATCCTACCAAGAAGATTCATGTAAGCGGAAACAAAGGCTCATTGTTTCACAATGGTCTCACGGCTTTCATCGTCACTCTGTCAAATCCTCTTATTCTTTTTCTCTTCATGGCGTGCTACGCCCAGTTTGCATTTGTCATTCCTGACCATCCTTTAGAGATGTCTCTCGGCTATCTTAGTATCTTTGCCGGAGCATTGCTGTGGTGGTGGGGACTTACTTGGCTTATAGACAAAATAAGAGAGAAATTCAATGACACAGGCATTGTTATCATCAATCGCGTCATAGGAAGCGTGGTAATGATATTCTCTTTCGTGATGTTTATCGGCACTGCGTTCAATCTTTCGCTTGTCATAAGCTTCTAAAGCTGGCTGATGAAGACCATCATCTTGAAATGAAAAACAAAGGAAAAGTATGTTCATATCCCAACAATTAAGAAAAGAGAACATTGCGGAATACGTGCTCTATATGTGGCAGGTGGAAGATATCATCCGCGCTTATGGATGCAATCTCTCTCTGCTCCGAAAGGAATATATCTCCCGTTTCGACTATACTGAGGAGCAACGCGAGGAAATGACCGACTGGTACGGCAACCTTATCCGCATGATCAATCAGGAAGGATGTCGCGAAAAGGGACATCTGCAGGTCAATAAAATCGTAGTGCAGCAGATGACAGAGCTGCATGCCCAACTTCTTGACTCGCCAAAGTTTCCTTTCTACAGTGCAGAATACTATAAAGTGCTGCCTTTCATCGTGGAACTGAGAAGTAAAGGCGACAAGGAGACCGGAGAAATAGAAACTTGCCTCAATGCTCTATACGGCACCATGTTACTGCGATTGCAGCACAAAGATATCACACCAAACACCGCTAATGCGGTAATAGAGATAACGACCTTCCTCGGAATGCTCAGTGATTACTACAAGAAAGATAAGGAAGAAGGTATAAACTTTGATGAAGAATAATAATGAATAAGGAAATAGAAAGAAGACGTACGTTTGCCATCATCTCCCACCCTGACGCCGGTAAGACCACTCTGACCGAGAAATTTCTCCTCTTCGGCGGACAAATTCAGGTGGCTGGAGCCGTGAAGAGCAACAAAATCCGAAAGACTGCCACATCTGACTGGATGGACATCGAGAAGCAGCGTGGTATCTCCGTATCTACATCCGTAATGGAATTTGATTACCTCCCTGATGCAGAAAACCAGCCAGAGGACGCACAACCATACAAGGTAAATATCCTTGACACTCCTGGTCACCAAGACTTTGCAGAAGATACTTACCGCACTCTCACCGCTGTGGACTCTGCTATCATCGTAGTGGATAGTGCAAAAGGTGTGGAAACACAGACCCGCAAGCTCATGGAAGTATGCCGTATGCGCAAGACTCCTGTGATTATCTTCATCAATAAGATGGACCGAGAAGGACGTGACCCATTCGATCTCCTTGACGAACTGGAGGATGAACTGCAGATTAAGGTGCGTCCACTCTCATGGCCTATCAATCAGGGCGTAAAGTTTAAAGGCGTCTATAACATCTATGAGCAGCAGCTTAACCTCTTCACTCCTGACAAACAGCGCGTGACAGAGAAGGTTTCTGTCAACATCAACAGCGAAGACCTCGACCAAATGGTAGGAGAAATGGATGCAGAAAAGCTCCGTGAAGACCTCGAACTCGTGGAAGGCGTCTATCCAGAATTTGACGTAGAGACCTATCGTTCAGGAGAAGTAGCTCCTGTATTCTTCGGTTCTGCGCTCAATAACTTTGGCGTACAGGAATTGCTCAACTGCTTTGTAGAGATTGCTCCTTCACCAAAACCTACCAAAGCAGAGGAACGCACAGTGACTCCTGACGAGGATAAGTTTACTGGTTTCATATTCAAGATTACGGCAAACATCGACCCTAACCACCGTTCATGTATCGCATTCTGCAAGGTATGCTCTGGCAAATTCGTAAGAAACCAGCCTTATCTCCATGTGGGACTCAACAAGACTGTGCGCTTCTCCTCACCTACACAGTTTATGGCACAGCGCAAGAGCACCATCGATGAGGCTTGGGCAGGCGACATTGTAGGTCTTCCTGACAATGGAATATTCAAGATTGGCGACACTCTGACAGAGGGCGAGAAGCTTCATTTCCGCGGTCTTCCTTCTTTCTCGCCAGAGATGTTCAAGTATATCGAGAATGATGACCCTATGAAGTCAAAGCAATTCCAGAAAGGTCTTGAGCAATTGATGAATGAAGGCGTGGCACAGCTGTTCGTAAACCAGTTTAATGGAAGAAAGATTGTCGGCACTGTAGGTCAACTTCAGTTTGAGGTTATCCAGTATCGTCTTGAGAATGAGTACAATGCCAAGTGCCGTTGGGAACCTGTTCATCTCCATAAAGCATGCTGGATAGAGAGCGATGATGAGAAGGAACTCGACAATTTCAAGAAGCGTAAGTATCAGTATATGGCAAAGGACAAAGACGGACGCGATGTCTTCCTTGCCGATTCTGGTTACGTTCTCAATATGGCGCAGCAAGACTTTGAGCATATCAAGTTCCACTTCACCAGCGAATTCTAATTTATAAAGAAATAGAAAAGCAATATGCCCTGTAATGACAAAAGCATTGATAATTAACGCTTTTGCCATTACAGGGCGCATTGTTGTTTGCGATACTTTTTGACACCAAGGGCGATGGGACTAAGGGGCTATTTATTGCTTGCGAAAGTTGAGTAAAAATATTTTTTCTTGTTTTTATTTATTGATATTTTATTCATCCTCATATGCGAGTGACCAGTAAGATTTGGCTTCCAGCCAAAACATACTGGCACGCTTCTGGGAAAGGGGGTTTGGTCCCTATTATATTGTATTCTTTCAACCAAATCTTACTGGCTCGCTTTATGGTAATCACCAATAGCAGATAATGGGCATTCGTAATAAGCAAATACAACCACACCAATTTTTCGTAAAGTTAACCCACCAGTTTATTATTCTTTGGTTGCGGATTGTTTGTTTTTATCTCTTGAGGACAGTTCTTTTGTGTCCTTCAGGGCAACAAATGCAACTTTTTCACATAAATTCACATATTTCCGACAGTTTTTCACTAAAAAATAAAATGTTGAAATGTAATTCCACCCTTCCACCTTGGGGCGCATATAGCTTTGATAATCAGAAGATTATTAATGGTGGAATTATAGGTGGAATTAGGGTGGAATTACGTGAAGTTCCACCCTAATTCCACCCATAATTCCACCATACCTAACGCATTGGTTATTAGACGAATAGCCTCATCGAGGTGGAAGGGTGGAATTACAAACGACATAAAAAACTTTTAGCGAATAATCGTCGAAAAGTTGTGAATAGATGTTAATTTCATGCTATTTCACTCCAATACACTCCAGTAAGTATCCCATAACCACAGAATAGTCCTCCAAGGAGAGGTGGGGAAGGTCTCTTTGTGAAAGCTATGCTATTAGGAGGTAAAAGCTATGTTATTAGGAGGTAAAAGCATAGTTATTGCAATGTAAAAGCATAGATATTGCAAAGTGAAAGCTATGATATCAGGATTTACCACGATGCAGCTTTGCAACAATACTCTCAACGTAACTGTGTCGTTTGGTGCAAATCCAGATGAATGTAAGAAGTTACGAATCCTATGAACCGTCAAGAAAGTAAGCGTGCCATATAATATATCATTGCAATAATTTATATAGTAAACTAACGGATAAGATGAAACCGATTTGAGTATTACCTCAAATCGGTTTCATTTTTATTTCAGAAATGGCTTTCTGATTATTGCTTACTTCTTCTTATAATTCACTACTACAGTATTAGTGAATAATCCCTGATCTTCAGAAATAAGCTGTCCCAAAGTCTTTATTGTCAATGCATTGTCTGCAAAAGAAGATTCAATAGGAGTAGAACTTTCTTCCTTTACAACAGTAATCTTGTTTGGAGCATAAGAAGAAACCTTCACATTACGATTGAGGAAGAAACCAATAGCCAAATCTTCTGGTCCAATCAAGAAGTTGAATGCACTATGCAAGAAGAAAGGCTCTACAGTGTTAGGGCATACACGGACGCTCTTATTTGTAGTAAACTCATTTGGCATACCTGACAGAGAATATGCAGACATATTGCCATCAGTATAAGTGCCAGTATAGATAGCATCTTCATCCTTAGCACCCATTTCCTTAATATTAACAAGGTAACCATTGGAATCATAGCTCCATACATAAGTCAATTCATCACCATACACGCCATATCCAAGGCTTGATTTTATGCGACCCTGCTCGTCAAAAGTATATTTGAAAGGACGACCACTGGTAGGACTTGTTGAAGTAACCGTATTACCGTCATAAGCAAACTCCCATGCGAGTTCACTATTTGAAGTAATTTTATTTAATGTTCCATCAGTATTGTAAGAGAAATTCAACTTCAGAAAATCGTCTTGAAGTCCTAACATTCCAGCATACATAGTAAGCATATAATTTTCAGAAATTGTAATGCTCTCAATCTGACGCTCAGCATATACATAAACCTCACCCAAAGACCAAGAGTTGGCACCACGAACGAGGAAGACATTGTAGTTGCCCTCTGCCTGTTCAGCAGGAATAGTGAACTGCAAACCGTCTGATGTTACAGTAGCAGGAAGAGGCTTGCTCTCTGAGCCGGCTTCAAGAGCTATCATATCGCCATCAGCGAAGCCAATACCTGCGATGACAATTTCCTTGCCAAGAGCCATCTCTGCAGGTATGTCAAGAGCAGAAACAGGATTGTCAGCAGCGAGAAGGTTGATAGAACCCAAGGTCCAGAAGTCATCACCATTCTGAAGTACTACGTTTACCTTACCTACATTGAAGGTGTAAGGAACTGTGAATGTTGCGCCTGTAGCAGACATCTTAGCCTCAACAGCTACTTTCTCTGGAGGTGCTACGCTGGAGGTAACGTCAGGCTGGAGATAGAGAGTCTGACCAGCAGCAAAGCCCTTGCCCTGCACTGTTACTTCAGAACCGATCTTTGCGGATGCAGGAACCACCTGATCAGTAACTGGATTTGTTGGGTCGTCGTCAGACGAACATGCTGTGAATGTGACGATTGCACAAAGCGCCAGCATCATTGAAATCAGTTTTTTCATAATGTTTAAGTTTTAATGTATTTAAAAAAGTGTATTATTAGCGTTCTCATATCTCCGTACCGAGAGCAGTACAGAGGCTTAAACCCAAATCGGTCATTAGACCACAATGTTCAAAAATTCTTGCTATTGTGTTGTTTCCTAACATCTTTTATTTTCTTGTCGGCATCTTGCCTGTCTTTGTAACTTGACGTAGCCCGCTACGCCTGCGTTACAAAGACAGCCAATCTGCTCGACAATAAAACAAAATATGTTTAGGATCTAATGACCGATTTGGGTTAAATCTTGCCAGATTAGAGTCCTTTGAGGCTATTGAGAATCTTCTCTGTGTCCTCACTTGAAGGGCGACTCATATCTGGATTGACTATTCTTCCATTAGGATCAAGAAGGATGAAGCGAGGTATGCCACTGATACGGTAGTCGCTCTGGAACTTTGTTCCTTTACCGATATAGAGCTGAGTGCCTCCGAGCGCACCGCTCTTCACGCGAGCTTCCCACTTTGCCTTGTTCTGATCGATGGAAAGACCTACGAAGACGATGTTGCGACCCTTGTATTTCTCTTCCAATTTAGCGAGATAAGGCAATTCCTTCTGACAAGGTCCGCACCATGTAGCCCACATATCTATATAGATATACTTACCACGGAAGTCGCGAAGCGACATTTCCTTGCCGTTGATGTCCACGCCTTTGAAGATAGGTGACGGACGTCCTACTGCAGCCTTGTCCCATTTAGCGCAAGCTTGCTTGAAGAGCTCATTGAGACGTGGCGATGTGACGTATGAGTAATAGATATTTTGCAGGTCAGTGATATTATCGGTTCCGTTACCCTCTACGTATGTGAAAGCAAGGAAATGGATAAGAGCTTCACGCACCTTTTCGCTCTCGATGTGCTCACTGATGTAATTCATCTCAGCGAGAACCTTCGGATACATCTGGCGGATATTCTTGCCATTCTCGTCAAAGATATGCGAGGTCTCAATCATGAAATTACGATATTCATCGATGTCTGCCAAGTCATCATCTTCCTTGACATACTGGCGAATGGCTGTATAATAATCATCTCCGAGCACCATTGTAGTGTCCTGAGTGAGATAGAGATGGCTCACAGGATACATCAGCAGGGCATTGGCATAGAAATATGTGATTCTGCCCTCCTCCATCTTCTGGAATTTGTCGTCAGCAGCAAACTTACGCACCTTGAGCAGGCGCTTCATAGATGCCATCTTGTCGGTCACAGTCTTCTTGAATTGATCCCAAGGCTGAGCGTAAACTTCGTTAGGAAGTCCTACCAGCTGGATTCTGTTGAGGTATTCTGCAGCTTTCTCATTGCCACCACTTACCTTGAAGGTGTTGTCGAAATCTTGTGCATCGAAAGAAATGGTCATATTATCACCTTTCTGGAGATATACAACCTTGAATTTCTCACCATAATATACGTTGGTATAGAGAGCATCCATACCATCGAGTTGCACTGTAGCCTTTCCATCAGTCAGTGTATATTCATTTACACTCATGTGATAGACGAAAACCACTTTGTCCAGCACCGGATTTTTGACATCGAAATTCACCGTGATGCCATCGGCGGCGTGCATATTCACTGCAGCGAGCAGGAACAGCAGCAGGGGCATTATCTTATTCTTCATTTTCATTTGGTATTACTTTTAGTTGGTACGCTCACGATAAATAGCATCCACGATTTTTGCAAAGCCAGTGTAAATAGTAGGGTTTACCTTAGAGAAATCACCCTCTGATTCCGAGCCTTCATAGATGCGGAGAGCACCATCGCCCCTATTATCCGAACCTACCACGAGGTCATAGTCATGAGGAGAAGGTGCATTCTGATAGAGATTAAACTTCAAGACTGTGATTTTCTCATTGCGCAGAGTGAACTGTCTCTCCGCTTTAAGCTGTTTCTCTGAGAGGTTTACACGATAGACAGTACCACCTACAGAGTAATACATATAGTTTTTCAGCGAACTGAAAGCAAAGCATGAAGCCTTATCAATATCGGTACAGTCACTCAAATCGCCGTAATAAGCCTTGCCAATAGCGATTGGACAGTCTGCAAATGTGAGCATATCTCCCAACTGTATTCCGTAGAGATAATACTGTTTGCCACTCTTGAGCACGGTATAAGTGACACCCATCTTGGCATTACCTGGATCATACTTTGTATTCTCCATATATACGAAATCAAGTCCTGTAGGATACTCTGTGAATGCCGTACCAGTCACCATCTCCTTCCCTTTATAATTGATGGCGATGTCTTCTATTTCCTTCATTGAAAGGTAAGGATAATCGGAAAGGGAAAGCTCTGGCAGGAATGGACAGCATGACATAAAGCACTTGTTTACATCATCATACAAGAGGAAGATTGTAGCATAAGATGAAGCTGCCACATTACAACCTACATACGGAGCCAGCACAGGTGCCTTGTTGGCAGCGGCATATAGTCCACCTATTGATGAATTGCTGGCATAGTAAGCATAGCCATCGCTAACGCAAAGCTTCATCATTGCGCCTTTGTCATAAACTATGCTCTGCGGATGAAGGTCGGTCTGCTTTGCCACTTCGTACTTGAAAGCATAATCTTTCTGCCAAGCGAAACTATTTTTAGAGAGCCTTGTCGCTCCGTCAGCAGTAAAGAGATAGAAAGGCGAATCATTATATCCACCCTTTGAAGCATACTGTATGCGGTAAGGCTTGTTGAGTTCTGGCATTCCATTTGATTTCAGAACGTCGTAAATCGTTTTGTGAGTCACGTCAGAGACCATGTCGAGGCGTGTCTTACCAGCCACATCGCAAAGCACCAACCATCCTTCAGAGGTAACATCGCTTACTGTCAGCGAATAGCATTGTCTCCAGAAGAGTCCTGACTTCTTCTCTGTCGCTGTGAAATAGAGGCTATATTCGCCAGCTGGAATTTCTACTTCCTTATTGAGATGCTTCTCTGTGCTCAGTACGGTCACTTCATTATCGCCAGACTTATTGATGGCCTTCCATTCGTATGTATAGGCATCGAGGTCGGTGATATTGTCTCCCATATCTGGATTATAGTCGAAATCAGAATGTGTGAGCACTGATATGCTTTCCGGCACGCCAGTGATATTCGGCTCATTGAGACTGTGATAATCATAGTTGCCTTCATCCTGCGAGCATCCTGCAAATAGGATTGCAGAGAGGAAAGCCACAGCCATTATGATGTTTTTTCTCATTATTGTCTTGATTTAAAGTGTTATTTTGAATTTGTTGTGGCGTTGTCTTGCTGTGGTGTTATTATGCAGAATAGTTTTTGACAGCGAATCAAACTACAACCCACAACAAGACAACCGCTCAACTTAACCCTTCGTTTTATAGAACTGCAACGGAAGCCCCTTTGCATCAAAAGCGTCAGCATCGTAAGGCTTTCCACTGTTGCGGAGTTTTTCCTGCTCCTTAACGTATGCCTGCATCTCTACAGAGATGTAAGACTGCATGGCAAGTGTCATCTTCGAATCATCGTTGAAGTCGGCAGGATTGAGGTCGAGCACTCTGCAAGCCAGTACAAATTTCTGATAAGAGAACTCGCCAAGCAAGCCTTTATCCCATGCTTTTGGAGCAGTGGTAAACATATCAGAGAAGGCTATCTTATAAGAAAGAGTAGTCACGACATCTCCATTGGCTGTCTTCTCCTGTGTTACAGGGAGCTGGAAATTATCGTTTGGCTGGAGTGAAAACTGCAGATGCTTCTCGCTTGCCTTGAGCACCGCAGTGCGCTTCAGAGTGACTATATACTCATAAGAGGTCTCTCCTGCTGGCATTTCTGCTTTCTCTGGCAGTATATAGTCCACGCCTTCTATAGCATCATCCGAAGTCACAGTAAGGGAAATAGTGCGAGCCTGGTCAGAAGGACGTCCCACCAACTGTATCTTTACCGGCACCTGCATCTCGTCACCTTTATTATATACGAAGGTGAGATTGGTGGAATCCATCAGCACATTGGTATTGGAACGATTATTGAAATAGACTCCATTGATTTCCTCGAAGGCATTCGGAGTCTCCTCACTGCATGAGCATACTCCGAGTAAAGCCATCGCTCCTATCATGATAGTCTTTATCGTATGGATATTTTTATTCATTGTATTTTTTCTGTTTGGGTTACTTCTTGACAGTGGGAACTGTGTCAGCCCCACCATTATCGGTTTTCTGTCTCAGAGTCTGGCAATGGAACGACAAATATCAAGTCGCTTGCCTTTGGATTCTTATTGCTGTTAGCCGAAGTGATAACGTCGCTGTTGAGACGCTTGTAGAGATAGAAGAGCTGACCTTCTCCATACAATTCTCTGATATACTCATATTTGAGCAAGTCAGGAGTAAGAGTCTGAAGGTTTGCCACGCCACGGTTTCTACGCAGTGCATTGATATATTGCACGCCCTTAGCGAGGTCATTGCTCTGGCTTTCTGCTGCAATAAGGAACATCTCTCCGAGTCGAAGCATCGGTATCATGGTGTTCTGTATGCTTCCATTAGCCACCATATCGCTGTATTTGTAGAAGTAACGGTTGCTGCCAGTTGCTATCCAGTTAGCACGATAACGATAGTCATCCTGATAGCCTCCTGTAGTGGTTGCGCCTCCAAATACTATATTGCTCATCAGTGAGTTGTCCATATAGAACGCATAATTTGGCAATCGTGAAGGATCATAGAAATTCTTATGGATAGTGCCACGGCTGGTATTGGTCAGCGCAAATAATACCTCTGAGGAGAATATTCTGTCAGGGTCGGCAGGCGAACCTGTGACAAGGCTCTTGTCAACGAATGGGAATATACCATTATCCGCCGTCTTTATGACGTCAGAAGCATACTTGAAAGCATCCTTCTTATCGCCCATATAGAGATAGACACGAGCCAAGAGAGCCTCAACAGCATAGTAATTGAGACGCAAAGCACGATAGCGCATGAAGTTGCTTGTGCCATCTTGCGCACCGCTCATAAGGGTTCCTTCTGTCTTGACAGGGTCATTTGCAAGCAAAGTGCGTGCATCCTCAAGGTCGGCAGCCACTTGTCCAGCCACTTCTTCTGCTGTCAGAATTGGTTCTGGAGTATTGGTTTGCTTAGTATAATAAGGTATAGCCTTCTTATCACTGTCCTTAGAATAGACTGGACCAAACAGGCGGAGCATATCGAAATGGAGCATTGCACGGAGTGCCAGTGCCTCTCCCTTTACCACATAGTAACTGCCTCCTGTGAAGAGATGCTGATTTTCATCGATGGTCTCCAGGATTTTGTTACAGTTGAGTATCAATGCGTAAGCCTTATTCCATGTCTGGTCTAAGCGGCCACGCCAATACTCTGTAGCATATTTGTAAGAAGAGAGATCCTTATAGTTTCCCCATACGCTGTTGTCAGTACCAATAGTGTAAGCACCGCCCATCACCTCTATCATCTCCACGGTCAGCGTTTTGCCATAGAGGGCTTCGCTATTGAGGTCGATGTAAATACCGTTGAGCATTTTCTGATAGCCTTCCTCGGACTTGAGCAGTTCTCCTTCGGAAATCTTATCGTAAGGCTTCACCTCCAGCCAATCGTCACACGATGTCAGGAGAGTGCAGCAGGCTAAGATCATTGAATATAATATCTTTTTCATCATTTGGTAGTATTAGAATGTTGCACCTAAAGAGAATGACACAGTACGAGCGAATGGATAGTCAATACCACGCTCTGCCTTCACTGTGGACCAGCGGAAGATGTCATTCATGGTAGCCTGCACGTTGAGTGCCTGCATGCCCAACTTCTTAGCAATATTAGAAGGGAACTCATAGCCTACGTTGACAGACTCACATGTAAGCGTGTTTTCATCCATCACGAAGCGTGATGACTTGTCTGTCTTCTGCACCATTGAAATTCCTTTATACAGTGCGTTACGATTGTTCACGCTCCATCTATCGTAGAGGGCACGGCGATCCTGGTTGTTATAAACTTCGCTGGAACCAATGTTCTCTACTTTATCGAAGAGAGAGCTGTTAAACAACTGACCACCATACTGATATCGGAAATAGCAACCGAATGAGAATCCCTTGTAATAGAATGTAGTGCCGAGCAGTCCTTCTACGTCTGGCTCCTCATCTCCGCATACCACCTCATCGCTTGCATCGTATGTGAAAGAATATGTTCCGTCGCGCTTGATAAAGAGCTCCTTACCTGTAGCAGGGTCGATACCTGCTGAACGCACTGCCCATATTGCCGTTGGGCTTCCTCCGTCATAGTAGCGGGTGGTGTTGTGCAGTCCTGCCTTTCCGCTCTCATTGAGCGCACTGAAAGCATTGCCTATGTCTGCATACTTTGACTTAGAGTGAGTGGCACTGAGAGAGATATTCCAGTTGATGCGGTTCTCTGGCATATATATAGGTGAGAACTTCACTGTTGCTTCCCATCCGGTGGTCTTCTGCTTACCAGCATTCAGCGCTTCACTTGTCACACCCATTGAGCCTGGAGTGGTGATGATAGCGAGCAATGGGTCGGTGTTCTTGATGTAATAATCGAGAGTCACATTGAGACGGTTGCCTAATGTGGTCACATCAGCTCCGATGTTATAATTGATTGTCTCCTGCCATGCGAGATCATTATTTCCCAATCCGCTGATGACTACACCAGTACCGAATACGTTAGTCATCAAACTGTTGAACATATACGTCGTATATGCCTGATAAGCAGAGAAATTCTGATTACCTGGATTACCTACAGAAGCACGAAGTTTCAGCAGCTGGAAAGCCTCATTCTCCTGCATCCATTTCTCATTATGGATGTTCCATCCGAGACCTACTGACCATGTAGTGCGGAAACGATTGTCTGTACCGAACATGGAAGCACCGTCATTACGGAGGTTGAAGTCGAGGAGATAACGGTTATCATAAGCATATCCACCATTGAGATAGAAACTGGACGCATGCTTGATATTCTCATTATATCTTGGTTTGCCTCCTGTAGGATAGTTATTGGCGAATGATGGCGCAGCAAACTGGTCGTCTGTAAATCCTGTAGCCGAATAGCCGTTTGTCTTGCTTGTAGTATTATTGAAGTTGAAACCCAATACGGCATTGATCTGATGCTTGTCGGCAATCAGTTTTCCGTATGTAGCAGAGATGTCTCCTTCATAATAAAGGTATTTCTGCAGACTGTGGGTGAATAGTCCCTTCTGAGTATCATCCTTATCATCGAAATCTGTATGCTTTGGAGAAAGGCGCAAATCCTGTGTGTCGTCATACTTTGTCATGCCGAACTTACCACGCACGCGCAAATCATCAGTAGCAAACCATTCTGCTATGAAATTATTAGTAAAACCGAAACGCTGTCCCTTGTCATAATTATTCAGGCTGGCATTCCATAAAGGATTAGAGACTGGATTGTCATTCAGTCCTTCCTCTGGATAGTAAAGGTATTTGTTTATCTTACCGTCGGCACCATATTTCTTATAGTATGGGTTTGCCATAGCGTATTCCGCAAAGCTCACACTCGGATTGTTTGTATCGAGATAGTCGATAGAGAGTTTGTTGCTAAACTGGAATTTGCCTGTACGGTAAATCAAGTCGATGTTTCCACCAAGTGTCTGACGATCAGAACCCTTCATCACGCCTTCCACCATACCGTAGTTTATGCCTATACCATATCGGATATTACCTTCTCCACCCTCTGCATATACATTATGCTTATGGGTAAAGCCTGTACGCAAAGGCACGGTAAGCCAATAAGTATCTACACCCTGCTCTATGTCACGAAGGCGTGAATTGTAGAGGGCGTCAAGCTTAATCTGATTGAATGGATTGCTGGTGTTGTCCTTATACACTCCTGCGAGTCTCTCAAACTCCAATTTCTCGCGAGAGTTCATAAGGTTATAGTCAGACAAGTCGGCTACATCAATACTGTAGTCGCCCTTGTATGAGATTTGCAGTTTTCCCTTTACTGGTGCCTTTGTCTCGATTACTACTACACCATTTGCTGCCTTCGAACCATAAATAGCAGTTGAAGCAGCATCCTTAAGCAATGTAACGGAAGCCACACGGTTCATGTTGAGGTTCATCACAGCCTCAAGTGTGGTCTCAAATCCGTCGAGGATAAAGAGTGGCTGGTTAGGGTCTGTGCCATATTCCTCCTTCAGTCCTGCTACACTTGACTTACCACGCACTTCTACGTCTGGCATCTTGTTTGGGTTGGAACCGGCAAGACTGTTTTCCATGATTTTGAATGAAGGGTCGAGCGTCTTGAGACTTTGGAGCACATTCTGTGCGCCCACCATCTTCAGTTCATCTCCTTTGAATGTGGTGGAAGAACCAGTAAAGCTCTCCTTCTTACGACGGAACACTCCAGTCACTACCACGTCCTTGATGTTCACGACATCAGATTTCATCTGAATACGGGCGAAGTCTCCATGATTACTGCCAGTAAAGCGGATAACAGTCTTCTTGTATCCGATAAACGTCAGCACAATGTTACACTCCCCTTTCACAGGCAATGAGAAGCGACCGTCTATATCAGTCGTAACGGCGTTTGTAGTTCCTTCGACAGCCACTGTCACTCCAATCATCGGTTCATTGTCGGCACTGTCAAAGACGCTTCCCTGCACGAATCCCTGCTGTGCTGTTATCTCTGTCTGGGCATTTGCATTTTCCACCGGATTCTGCGCATTTATCGAGCAGACAAATGGAGAAAACAAACAGCATCCAGCCACAATCCAACGATAAGCACCGGGATTAAAACTTTTAGTTTGCATCATTTTTCTTATTTAATAATAGTAATGTGTTCTCAGACAAATAAATGTAGTACTATTAATGCATCTCGCATACCTTTATATATCTATGCAAAGGTAAGGCTTTTTCGATAGAAAAACAACACTTTGTGCGCCTTTTTAACCTTTTATAAGGAATAAATCGTAAATATAGAGCAAAACGCAAGGAATCAATGCTTTTGAGTGTAACATCTCAAGAAATATCTGAACAAATAGTCATAAGCAAGCATTCCCTATCACATTCATGAATAACTATACACAAGAAACAATCCACACAATCCAAATACCAAAGCAATCCAATGCAAAGACTAAAGCAACCCGATGCAAAGAACAAAGCAATTCAATGCAGAACTATCCTTGGTTCTGCACCCCCAAATAAGGGAAATATATGCATTAACTTCAATTTACAATCGTTAAAACAAAGAAAAAATTCCTCCAACCCAACAAAGAAAAAAAACGACATCACACCTCACAAAACTATAGAAAAAAGAAGAAAAAATGCCATTTCTCACCTTTTAGAATACAATAACGAAGGTATTAGGATGCAATAACATAGATATTAGGGTGCAATATCTATCTTATTACCTTGCAAAAGCTAAGCTTTCACAGCGTAATATCATAGCTTTTATGCCATTTTTCCCACTTTTTCACACGCTTTTTGCCATGCTTTTCTCGCTTTATTTTATAACATATTGGTTTTCAACACATTCCAAAATTCACGAGAATCGCGTATTTACGCACAGAAATACAAGCGTTGCAGAATTTATGTTAATAAATTGTCATTTTGTTCAGAAAATCACATTTAGCATAGTTTTTGAACATGAATTTAAAGAATATGGGGATTTTCAAAATATAAACAAAGAAAATAGGAGATTACCTCCATACCCTTCGGGAATCCTTCACAAACAAGAAATCCCAAAACATAGAGACGTAATCTCCTATTCCATAAAATAATAATTCTGATCGCCTACTTATCTGCGACCTAATCTCTTATTCCTTAGCAGGTGCTTCCTTGGCTACTGTGGTCTTCTTGGCAGTTGTAGTCTTCTTTTTAGCAGGTGCCTTCTTAGCTGCCGATGCCTTCTTGACAGCGGTCTTGCGAAGCTTTGCATCAGGATCCAGCTTCTCAAGCTTTGCCTGCAGACGCAGTATCTCCTTGTCCTTCATCTCCAATTCCTTACCCTGATTGGTGATGGTGGTGAGCATCTGCTCCAGTTCGTCATTCTCGATACCACCATAGATGGCACGCACACGAGAGATGAAGTCGCCGAGGATATTCATATAATTGGTGAAAGCATCGAAAGGTCCGTCATAGATACCACGGTCAATATTAGCATTTGACGGCTTAGTGGTCATAAATCGGAAATTGTTTGATGCCTGGAGATAATCCCAGTCTCTGAGCAGTGAAGGGTCTTTTGCTATAAGAAGTCTATCTGCTACGCTGTAAAGCTTATTGAAAGCCTCACGCTGCATCTGATTGCCAAGCCATACAGAGCAGTCACGTTCCTCGTCCACCCATGAGAGAGTCTCTGGCACATCCAGCGCTCCTACGCTTTGGAATCTGTCACAGACCTCAGAAGGAGTGGCAAATTCAAGCCCTGCATTGCGTGCGCAGATAGGTAATGCCTTGATAAATTCAAGGATATTACTTGACAATGGCTGGGCAATACCGAGGGCGGTCAGCTCCATGAAGATATTCACCACCTGTTCTGACTCCGGACATTTAGCAATATCATTGATGTAACAATCGGCAAAGAGTGGATATTTCTCCCACTGGGTATTGCTGAAACGCAACGATATATCATCAGAAGCATTTACATCGCGCAAGAGAAGCTTGAGCCCCGGTGCCATATTACAATTATAGACATAATGTGGTGACTTCCATCCGAGTACGTGCTTTGCTCCCTCTGTGAGCATTCCCTTATATCCGAGGGATGCCACTTGCTCGCCTATCTCGTCGGTATAGATAAGTGAGGAATTGCGCATCACAGTAGGGCGCTTACCGAAACAGCTCTCTATCTTGGCTGACATCTTCTCTATATCGCGCTTGAAACTTTCCTCATTGGCAAGACCGGCAAGACCGTGAGAGTAAGGCTCGGTGAGGAACTCCACCTGACCCGTCTCATTAAGTTCCTGAAGCAGGCTAATTACCTGTGGAGCATGGTCTTCGAGTTGCTCCATTCCTACACCTGAGATGGAAAAAGCTACCTTGAAATAGCCAGGATTCTGACGTATCATCTCCAGAAGAGTGGTGAGGGCAGGCATATATGAATGCTCTGCAGTGTATGCGATGGTACGCTCATTGGCATAATCATCGTAGTAATAATGGTCTGTACCGATATCAAAGAAACGGTAACGCTTGAGATGAGTAATCTGGTGTATCTCAAAATAAAGACATATTGTTTTCATTGTATTCTTACGTTTTTGGGAGATAGAACCGATGCCGGCTCCATCTGTGTTTTGACTTGTTTACTTTATGAAATTCTGCTGGTACTCGTCATTGCTGAACCATCCCTTCTGGAGCAACTGGTCATAACACTGACGTATGCGCAGGCCTACTTTCTCCCATGTGATACCAGTAACTTCCTTGATACCCTCTTCTGCCAGATACTGATGGAATCCTTCATTCGTGCAAAGGGAATAGATGGCATCAGCCATGGCGTAAACATCCCAATAATCCACCTTTATGACATTGGTAAGAATCTCTCCGCAGCCCGACTGCTTGGATATGATAGAAGGACAGCCACACTGCATCGCCTCAAGCGGAGCTATTCCGAAAGGCTCTGATACGGAAGGCATTACGAAGACATCTGAATTCTTATAGCATTCATACACTTGCTTGCCACGCAGGAAACCTGGGAAGTGGCACCTGTCAGCAATGCCATAAGTGGCAGCGAGCTCGATCATCGCATTCATCATATCGCCCGAACCTGCAAAGCAGAAACGGATATTGTCTGTACGCTGAAGCACGAGTTTGGCAGCCTCGATAAAGTACTCCGGACCCTTCTGCATAGTGATACGTCCGAGATAGGTCACCACCTTCTCCTTAGGATTCTTGTGAGGCACTATGTCGAGATACTCCTGCGAGAGCGGATATACCGCATTATGCATGGCAACACACTTGCGAGGATCCTGATGATACTGGTTTATGACCGTCTGACGTGTAAGCTCTGACACGCACATGATGCAGTCTGCATTGTCCATTCCATTTTTCTCTATGGAATAAACTGTAGGATTCACCTTTCCGCGAGAACGGTCGAAATCCGTAGCATGCACGTGTATGCACAGTGGCTTTCCGCTTACCATCTTGGCATGAACGCCTGCTGGATAGGTAAGCCAGTCGTGAGCATGGATTATGTCAAACTGCTCTGACCTCGCCAGCACACCGGCTATGATGGAGAAATTGTTTATCTCGTCATGCAGATTGCCTGGATAGCCTCCTGCGAAACCCATACATCCGAGGTCGTCAAGACCCTGCATATAATTGAAATCTGCATAGATATGGTCACGGAAACGATAATAATCATCCGCTGTATGACCCACAAAGCGATCCTTGATATTTTCATACTGCACGTCGCGCCATACGATAGGCACCTGGCTCATATTGATTATCTTGAGAAATTTCTCCTCATTGCCAGTAGGTTTTGGCATGCAGAATGTGGTCTCCACATCGCCCTGAAGGCTCAATCCCTTGGTGATGCCATAGGAAGCAACCGCAAGTCCGCCATATATCTTTGGTGGGAACTCCCAACCGAACATTAATACTTTCATTGTGTTATTCCTCCCGACATTAAACTTTATACTGGTCTATCAATCTCCATGTACGAAGTATCTCTGCCACATTCATGGCAAATGATCCTGCTCCACGTCCGTGATAAGGCGGATTGCCATCGAAAAGCTCTGAGATAGAGCCCACTACATGATACTGCATCTCGTCTTCATAGCCCAACATCTGACGCTGCACGAAGCTGAGACGCGTGCGCTTATAGACTTTAAGGCAAGCTTCCATATAGAAACCACCGAGCCAAGGCCATGCTGTTCCTGAATGATAAGCATAGTCACGCTGTGTCTGCGCTCCGGCATATATAGGATTGTAGCCACCAGACTTTGGAGAAAGCGTGCGCAATCCCTTAGGAGTCAAGAGCTCACGAGTGCAGAAGTCGAGGACAGACTTCTTCTGTTCTGGCTCAAGAGGAGAATAATCGAATGCCACTGGGAATATCATATTAGGGCGAACGCTCCAATCCGTGATGCCATCTTCCACATAGTCGAAGAGGTAACCATTAGGATTGACAAAGATGCGCTGGAATGATTCCTTTGCAATGTCGGCACGAGCATCAAGTTCGGCAGCCTTTTCTGGCTTGCCATTGGATATAGCCATCTCGGCAATGAACTTCAGAGCATTATACCACAACGCATTTATCTCCACTACATATCCTGTACGTGGAACGACAGGTTTGCCATTTACCGTGCTGTTCATCCAGGTCATAGGCTCATCCCTGCCTTCTATATGCAAGAGACCATTCTCCTTTAGTTCAAGATTAGGATGCTTTCCGCTCTCTATGAAGCGCAACATATCCTCAAGGAATGTGCCATATTCCTGATATGCAATGGCATTACCCATCTCATGTGCATACTGCTGTAAAGCCCATATTGCCCAAAGGAGCACGTCAGGTTGCTCTATCTCGCGGATAAGACCAGTCAGCGGTCTGCCGGACATAAATTCATAGATTGCCTTTTTCGCCGTGTCCATCACAAGCTTGAAATAATCATTCTCCTGAATAGCTATCGTAAGGCCAGGCAATGAGATAAACATATCGCGCGCACGTACCTTAAACCAAGGGTAGCCAGCGAGGAGATAGCGCTCGTTGTCGCTCACTCTCATGTGGAATTGGTGAGCAGAATTGACGAGCGTGTGATAGAAATTATCACGTGGAGTGCGTAATTTCACCTCCTGATCGAATACTCTCTTCAATGTGCTTGGCTTGACTTCTTCAAGACCTGCGGCGAAAACAATCTGGTCACCCTTCTTTGCACTAATCTCAAAATATCCAGGAACATAGAGATCCTCCACTCCCTCATAGCCACGCTCCAATTCCTTATCGTAGAGAAGTCCACGATACCAGTCTGGTCGGAATATGAATTCTGACTTTCTGGAGAACTGCATATAGAGGTCAGGATAACCCTCATAGAGGTGGGTCTTGATGCCTCCGTCCACTTCCTGATAGTCACGAATGATATTAGTATTTTCGTGCATACATGTCTTCACACTGCGGAAGGCAAGGAATGGCTTGAAGCGCAGTATCGTGGAACTATGACAGTCCACCAAGGTGTAACGTACCAACACACGTGTATTGTACGCCTGGAAGATGATTTCCCTCTTGAGGATTACACCACCCACACGATAGAGCGTAGTAGGAATGGTTTCGAGACTGAACTCGCGAATATACTTATGTCCGTTAGGGCTGAATACCCCGCTCTGATACTTGTGGACGCCAAGATTGAATTCAGCGCCATGCTGGACCACCGTGGCATCAAGAGATGAGAGCAGGACATGATTATCTTCATCAATCTCCGGAATTGGAGCCACCAGCAGACCATGATATTTGCGAGTGTTACAATCCACGACAGTTCTATAGGCATAAGCTCCAGAACGATTAGTACGAAGTACTTCCCGGTGCATTGATTCCTGTAGATTTGCCATCTGAGCTTTTTCAAATTTGAGATAACTCATAGTCACTATATTAAGGTTTATAATTATTATTAGTTAGGTAGTCCACCTTTTGAAGGCGAACTATAGATTCTATTATAGATTAGGGGCAAGATTAAAACGATATTATTAGGTTGCCTCAGAAAAAACGTATTGTTAGGTTGACATACATCATTTCATCTACAAAAGTAGAAAAAACTTTTTTTCTTTGCAAATAAATGCTATTGTTTTTTTGCTAAATAGATAAAAAAAGTTCATATTTAATAACATTGTATTATTGGAAAAGCAAAAATGTAGCATTTTCACATTAGAATACGACTTCTTTCTTGTCGTTTTGAGTAATGACATGAGCCTTATTGTTGGATGGTTTGATTATTTGGACATCGCATTCTAACATAAAATAAAAACAGAGAGCAATGCCACCTTGACAGTCTGACATTGTTCTCTGCATAAAAAAATGACAATTATAGCTTTTCAATGATAAAATTGATACTTTCTTTCTCTACGTATATTCTAGCAGGCTCTACGCTTGCATCCACTCCCGACAGTTCATGTCCATCTACACAGCATGGAGTTTTCTTCGGGCATGATATGGTGACATCATGACAACGATACGGACGAATATTCTTATAATTAAGGATTTTGCCGAGCAGAAACAAGCCTGCGCCATAAGTAAGGCGACCTAATTGCGACTGAAGAATTACCGTCACGTCCACCAACCCACTGTAAGGCACCGCATTAGGGGTCTGTCCAAAGCCTAAAGCACTTCCCACGCACATGGTGATTACTCTATGGGATTCTTTCTCATAATTGATGGTGTATTCCATTTTCCAGTCACTTCTCTTGAACAGAATGACAAGAAGAGAGGCAAAAAACGAAAATCTCCTCGACCAAAAGATATGACGAATCGTCTTACGTAAGCGCTGAATATCTGCCACAAGACCTACATCTACACAGTTGAGAAAGAAGCGTTTGCATTTCTTTCCTTCCGTATTAAGATAAGATATACATCCTGCATCCACCTTTCTCACTCTCCTTTGCTTTAGAGATGACACGACATAATCCAAATTTTTGTCTGTAAAGCCCCAGAAACTCGCAAAGTCATTCATCAGACCATTAGGAATTACGCCCAGAGTAACACGCTCGCGCACTACCTTCTCTTCCTTCATCAAGCAGTTGACCGCATCATTTAGAGCAGAATCTCCACCACAAATGATAATGTTTTCATAGCCATCATGAACTAATTTACCCACTAATTGCTCCACATTTTGAGCATTCTCACTCCTTACGAGGTCGTATTCGATCTCGTAACGCTGGAGTACTGCGGCTATCTCATTCCACCTCTTATTGGTGGACTTGATTCCAGCATGCTTTGGGCAATATATTATTACTGTCTTCATTATATCATTATTCCATCAATGCACGTATCTGTCTGACCTTTTCATCCATTGGAAGTAAGGCTTCTATCCAGTGTATCTTACACCCACGGCGCTCCATTCCCCTGAACCATGTCATCTGCCTCTTGGCAAACTGATGGATTGCAATCTCAAGTTCACGCAGCATTTCATCGTAAGAACGGCGACCTATCACATACTCTGTGACGTATTTATATTCCAATCCGTAATATATCAAATCCTCAGGATCCACACCAGAAGCTATGATTCGCTTGATTTCATCCACCATTCCCTCATCCACTCTTGCCTTCAGACGTGAAGAAATCTTGGCTCTACGCTCGTCTCTTGGAATATCCACACCGATGATAAGTGTGTCAAGAGGGGGGAAGAAGCGGTCCTCCGTCTTGTGTTCGAGATTATAAGCCTCAATCTCAATGGCTCGAATAGCACGCTGTGGAGAATCTACATCCGTCTTATTGTGCATATCCGAATTGTTTTTCTCCTTCAGTTCCATTAGGATCGCTGTGAGTTCAAGCATCGTCTTTGTTGCCATTTCAGCCCTCAGAGCCTCATTCTTGGGTACAGGCGACAGATGATAACCTCTGATAACGGACTCCACATAGAGTCCTGAGCCACCACAAAGTATTGGCAACACTCCCCTATTCTCTATGTCTTCATAAGCACGAAGGAAGTCTTGCTGATACTGAAAGATATTATATTTCTCTCCAGGAGCACAGATATCAATGAGATGATACGGTACTTTTACCGGCTCAGACAGAGAAGGCACGCTGACAGTATAGTCACAGATATCCTTTCCTGTGCCGATATCCATGCCTTTATACACTTGTCTTGAGTCACCGGAAATTATCTCTGCCGGTTTGCTTTCCACGATAAAAGAAGCGGCAAGATGAGCTGCGAGGTCTGTCTTGCCCGACGCTGTAGGTCCTATTATGGTTATCATCTTCTGTTTCATCTTTGCAAAGGTAAGGATTTAATTCCGAAACGACAAATATTCCTTTCATTTTTTTCCACTTACCAAACAACCAATCATCAAACAAAAGCCACCGTGCCAACGGCTTTTACCATTGGTAAACAAAACAATTACCCACAGAAACAACCAAAAAAGGCACGCAGAAGAGATTCTGCGTGCCCATTTATTACGTATTGATATAATAATCAAATACTTGAGTCGGCTTAGAGCTCAGCGAGGTGCTTGATAGTGCGAACCATCTGAGAAGTGTAAGAGTTCTCATTGTCGTACCAAGAAACAACCTGTACCTGATAAGTATCCTCATCAACCTTAGCTACCATTGTCTGAGTAGCGTCGAAGAGAGAACCGAACTTCATACCGATGATATCAGAAGAAACGATCTGATCCTCAGTGTAACCGAAAGACTCAGTACCAGCAGCCTTCATTGCAGCGTTGATACCCTCTACAGTAACGTTCTTACCCTTAACAACAGCAACGAGGATAGTTGTAGAACCTGTTGGAGTTGGAACGCGCTGTGCAGAACCGATAAGCTTACCGTTGAGCTCAGGAATAACGAGACCGATAGCCTTAGCAGCACCAGTAGAGTTTGGAACGATGTTCTGAGCACCAGCACGTGAACGACGGAGGTCGCCCTTACGCTGAGGACCGTCAAGGATCATCTGGTCACCAGTGTAAGCGTGGATAGTTGACATGATACCTGACTGGATTGGAGCGTATGCGTGGAGAGCAGCAGCCATAGGAGCAAGACAGTTTGTTGTGCAAGAAGCAGCAGAGATAATCTTGTCTTCTGGAGTCAATGTGTTGTGGTTTACGTTGTAAACGATAGTTGGGAGGTCATTACCTGCAGGTGCAGAAATAACTACCTTCTTAGCACCAGCTGTAAGGTGAGCAGATGCCTTCTCCTTTGATGTATAGAAACCTGTGCACTCGAGAACTACGTCAACACCGAGCTCACCCCATGGGAGTTCAGCTGCGTTTGGCTTAGCATAAATAGTGATCTCCTTACCGTCAACGATGATAGAGTTTTCTGTAGCCTCTACTGTGTGCTTGCCCTCACCGAACTTGCCAGCGAAACCGCCCTGAGCAGTGTCATACTTGAGAAGGTGAGCGAGCATCTTAGGAGATGTAAGGTCGTTGATTGCAACTACCTCATAACCTTCAGCCTCAAACATCTGACGGAAAGCCAGACGACCGATACGGCCGAAGCCGTTAATAGCAACTTTTACCATTTTTTGTTTTTTAATTTTTTATTATTAAAAAGGTGAATATAATCTTTCTACTACCTTGCTTTGTTAAAAATGCACTGCAAAAGTAAGAAAAAAAAATAAGATAATATGCCTTTTTCCCATTTTTTTTTGCAAATATAGCGATATTTATCAAAAGTTTTGTATTTTTGCACGCAAATTGCTATTTACACTTTTCAATTTTAATTTCTAACATTCATTTTCTATGGCATCATTTGTTTCTGAATTCAAAGAATTCGCAATGCGTGGCAATGTGATGGACATGGCTGTCGGTGTAATCATCGGCGGGGCTTTCGGAAAGATTGTTTCTTCCCTCGTCAACGATGTCCTCATGCCTATTATCGGTACTCTTACCGGAGGTATTGACTTCAGCGGGTTGGCAATAACTATCGGAAAAGCGAACATTAATTACGGTATGTTTATACAAAACATCATTGATTTTATTATTGTTGCTTTCTGTGTTTTCCTTATGATCAAAGGCATCAACACCATTGCAAATAAAGCTAAGAAGGAAAAAGCTCCAGCTGAGCCTGCACCAGCTCCAGAGCCATCGGCAGAAGAAAAACTTCTTACTGAGATTCGTGACTTGCTGAAGAAGTAGATATTTCATATACTCAGCAACACAAACCACAACAAAACAGGAGAATAGGTCCCCGATAGTTTTCATATTACTATCTGTGACCTATTCTCCTGATTGTTTTTTAGCGACTAATCTATATTTATTGGATGACTAATTGAAGCTTCGCAGGTATCTAACGAGCTACTAATCATTGATAAAATATCAACAAATAGAAACAAGCAAATATATTTTTCTATATGTTCTTTATTTTTCTATATTGACATTTTACACTTCCCCACGGCAGTAGGGACTAAGGAGCTATTTATTCCTTGCGAAAGTGGAGTGAGTAATAAATATGTATTATACGACTAATAAATATTTCTTGGACGACTAATAAATATGTATTATACGACTAATAAATATACCTTGGGCGACTAAAATTATGAAAGAGCAATATTATTCCCTACTTCTTACTCTCAAGAATCTGGGATATTCCCTGCTCTCGATGGCAGATTCTCACCTCAATACCATACTTACGATGCAGATGTTCTGCAAGATGCTGGGCAGAATAGACTGATCTATGCTGTCCTCCTGTACAACCGAAACTGAACATAAGCGACGTGAAACCGCGCTGAATGTAACGTTCTACGTGTGCATCTGCAAGTTTATATACCGATGTGAGGAAGGTTAATATCTCGCCATCATCCTCCAGGAATCGGATTACGGGTTCGTCCAAACCTGTAAGTTTCTTGTAAGGCTCATAGCGACCTGGGTTATGAGTGCTTCTGCAATCGAAGACATAACCACCTCCATTGCCCGTTTCATCCTCTGGAATGCCTTTCCGGAACGAGAAACTGAACACACGAACCACCAAAGGACCTTTGCCATCATATTTCGAGAATGTTGCCGGACCGTCATTAGGGTTTGCCTTATATACGTTAGTGTCTGCCGTTTTGAAGCCATCCTCTCTTTTCTTCTCCTCTTCTTTTGCAGGGGCAAACTGTGGCAACTCCGTAATTCCCCTCAAAACCTCTACCAAATAAGGATAAGGGAACTGGTCTGAATTAGCGAGAAGCGAACGGAGATTGTCTATTGCTGGCGGAATGGAATCCAGGAAATGCTCCTTTCTCTCGAAGTAGCCACGGAAGCCATAGGCTCCAAGAACCTGCAAAGTGCGGAATAAGACGAACAATGAAAGTCTCTCATTGAAGTGCTTTTCCGATGGAACCTCAGTATAATGCTTCAGTGCATCATAATACTCAGCAATAAGCTCCTTACGCAATTTCTCCGGATAACGTGCAGAAGCCTGCCAAAGAAACGAAGCAAGATCATAGTAATATGGTCCCTTTCGTCCACCCTGGAAGTCTATAAAATAAGGATTTCCCTCAGCATCAAGCATCACATTGCGTGCCTGAAAGTCTCGATAGAGGAAACTTAATACCGTCTCACTATGGGAATCATCATCCGAATCATTCACAAGGTCCTTTGCAAAGAGACGAAATGCCGCCTCCAGTTTCAGTTCATGAAAGTCTAATCCCGTAGCTTTCAGAAAGCAATACTTGAAATAATTAAGGTCAAAAAGCACGGAGTCAACGTCCATTTCCGGCATAGGATAGCATTGAGAGAAATCCAATCCTCTCGCTCCTCGTATCTGAATATTAGGCAACTGCCTTATAGTTCGACGCAGAAGTTCCTTCTCTTTCACATTATATCTGCCGCCGGCATCGCGTCCTCCCTTGATTGCTTCAAAGAGGGAAGTATCTCCGAGGTCGGTCTGAAGATAGCGCATACCGTCTTCGCTCACGGCAAGGATATAAGGGACAGGCAACTGTCTCTTCTGAAAGTGGCGTGCCAGATAGATGAAAGCATGGTTCTCTTCCTGTGATGTGCCTATTACTCCCACCACAGACTTGCCATCCGCATCTATAAAACGGTAATACACTCTGTTACTTCCTGCACCTGGTAATTGCTCCACAGCGACAGGTTCTACACCTTTATATAATATATAGAGATTCCTTAATTGTTGCATAACGAATGCAAAAGTAATGATTTTTTTCCATACATCGACACTTTTATTTTCATTTTTGTGCCGTCTATGTTCTTTTTCTTTGGTAAAATCAAGAAGGGCCTTTGGGCTATTAACTATTTCTCCCCCTCATACAAATAAGAACTTGCATAATGGGGGGAAACGAATAATTGCAATATAATGTGGTCTTAGCAGAGCTTTCTTGAACCGTCACCGATAACTACATCGATTACCTTTGGCTCATGACCATACTTAGCAGCAAATTTCTTCTTTGCGTCTGCAATGAAAGTGTCATAAAGTTCGTCCTTCACAAGGTTGATAGTGCAACCACCGAAGCCACCACCCATGATGCGTGAACCGGTCACTCCGTCCTCACGAGCAATCTCATTGAGGTAATCCAACTCCTCACAACTTACCTCATAATCCTTAGAGAGTCCCTCATGAGTGAGATACATCTGCTTACCTACCTCCTCGTAGTCACCACGTGTGAGGGCATCGCAGACTGCAAGTACGCGGTCTTTCTCTCCCAATACGAAGGTGGCACGCTGGATATCCTCAGCAGAAACATCTCCTTTCACTTCCTCAAGGTCATCCCAAGTGCAGTCGCGGAGGGTCTCAATATGGCGCTCTGGATGCTTTGCCTGCACAGCCTTTGCCACATTTTCACATGAACGACGACGGTCATTGTATGGAGAACCGGCAAGTTCGTGCTTCACACAAGAATTAAGAAGGACGAGCTTATATCCCTTTGGCTCAAATGGATAATACTCAAACTCACGGCTGTTGCAATCAAGACGCATCAGCTTACCTGCCTTTCCAAAGACAGAAGCAAACTGGTCCATGATTCCGCAGTTACAGCCGATATACTTATGCTCTGTAGCCTGACCAGCCAGCACCATGTCCCATTTGCTGATCTTATTGTCTGCAAAGAGGTCATTGAGGGCACAAGCGAAGCAACTCTCCATAGCAGCAGACGAACTCATACCTGCTCCGAGAGGCACATCTCCTGCAAATGCGATATTGAAACCTTTGACATCAACGCCGAGAAGGCGGAATTCCTGCACCATTCCGTAGATGAAGCGTGCCCAAGTAGCGTTAGGTCCTTTTGGATCATCGACCTTAAATTCCACGCGGTCCTTGAGGTCGATGGAATAAGCCATAACGGTATTAGTGCCATTAGGACGCACTTCTGCCATTATGCCGCAATCCACTGCGCCTGGGAATACGAAGCCGCCATTATAGTCTGTATGTTCTCCAATCAGATTTATACGGCCTGGAGAATGATATATATTACCAGTCTTGCCGTCAAAGTGCTTGATAAATCGACTTCTTACGAATTCTATATCCATCATTGTATGTTTTTATGAATAAAAGTAGGTGGTCAAAATAATTTTGACAAAGAACTAAAAATCAGAAAATATTTTGATTTTATTACAACAATAATTCTGACCTCCTACTTATTGATAAGTAGGTAATCAAAATTATTTCGATAATGAATAGATAATTTTAAATGTTTTTCATTATTAAAATATCTATACTCTCTTGTGCGCATCTACATTCTGTCTCATCAGTCATGATGCCCGCATCATTCCTTCTTCTACAGAACATAGCTGCATCACAATAGAGCATAGCTATTATTATAATAATTTCGATTACCTATTTATTATTTTTTTAAAGCTCTACACCAAACTTATAAATGGTCTTCTGCTTGTATCTCTCACCAGGATTGAGCACTACTGTAGGGAAGTAAGGATGATTAGGTGAGTCTGGGAAATGCTGTGCCTCAAGGCAAATAGCAGAACGGCGTGGGAAAGTAGCACCGTGGCAACCTGTAAATCCATCACCGAAATTATCTGTGTAAAGTTGGAGACCAGGCTCTGTGGTAAACACCTCAAGTGTGCGACAGGTCTTAGGATCCTTCAGACGAGCGGCAAATGAGAGCTCTCCCACTTCGCGCTTGTTGAGCACATAGTTATGATCATAACCCTGACCATTACGCAACTGCTCATTGTCAGCCTCGATATCCTTGCCTATTGTCTTAGGTGTACGGAAATCGAATGGAGTTCCCTCTACCTTGAGAATCTCACCTGTAGGAATAGAAACCTTGTCGATAGGGAGATAGAAGTCTGCATTGATCTGACACTCTACGTCAAGAACGTCAGGAGTAGGGTTTGCCACGCCTGCGAGAGCGAAGAAAGCATGGTGCGTAAGATTGATGATAGTCTTCTTATTGGTTGTGGCGAGATACTCGATGATAAACTCATTATCATTAGTAAGAGTATATTCCACAGTCACATGCACCTCACCGGAGAATCCTTCTTCACCGTATGCGCTTACATAATTGAGAGCAAGGCGCTGGTCGCTCATCTGAAGTGCATCCCAAACACGTGCATGGAAGCCTGTAGGACCACCGTGAAGATGGTTAGGACCATCATTGAGAGCCAACTGATACTCTTTTCCATTCAGGGTATAGCGTCCTTCCTTAATGCGGTTACCATAGCGTCCTACGAGAGTAGAGAGGAAAGGCTGGTGTCCCTTGAGCATATCTTGGATATTATCAAAGCCATGAATCACATCCCCCATCTTGCCGTCTTTATCCGGCATCATCATTGCGGCGATAGAACCACCATAGTTAGTCACTGCCACCTCACAACCGTTAGCGTTGCGAAGGATATAGAGGTCTGTCTTCTTACCATTCACTACGGTCTGGAAGTCTTCCGGCTTCAGACCGCAAATGTTTTCACTTGGGTTGATCATATTATTTTAAGTTTAGGTTGAAAAAAATATAATTGTTTAATTATAGAAGTTCCAAGATATTCCTATCCGGAGCATTTTCTCGTTCATTGGATGATGAGGTGTAGTGAAATACATCTTGTTTCCCTGTCCCTGGTTGACGTGACTCATCATTATGAAGAATCTGCAACCCTTCAGCACAAAGTTGGCATAGACATTGACGAAAGGATAATTGCCTATCTTCGTCTTCACTTCATCATTCTCCTGCACTGCAAAAGCGCCCATTTGAGAGCAGTATTCTGGTGCATTATAAGAGGTAAAATATGTCACATCGGCTCCAAGGTGGCACTTGAGTACCTTTGCAATCTTGAAGTCAAGATAGATATTGCTCCAGATATTGAGGTCAGGAACAGGCAAAACGGACTGCTTGCTGCTGTTCTGATAAGTCACTCTGTTCTCCCAATTCAATGCTCCGAAGGTGAAATCCTGACAGAGCTGGGCTGTGATAAGGCGGATATCCTCGGATGATTGGCGTGAGAACACCTCTACTCCTACTGGTAGTCCGGTACTGGAGTGGGAATATGTCATTCCGAGATAATTGTAATTACTGATATTATCCACTCCTACTCTCAACTTAGTGCGAGTATGAGGGAATGTCAGCGTGCCGCCAATATGCGTATGTGTCACCTTATCCATGTCATCATCATCCCACCAGATGTGCTTGGAATGATAGTGAGACATATAGAATTCAGGCGCTGTATGATGGAAGAATCCGTCAATATCCACCCTCGCGGTGTCTCCTAAGAGCGGGATATTGAGGTCTGCCGTTCCATCAATGCGGATATCTCCAAAGCGGTCGCCGGCGAGTCCGAAGTCGCCAGTCACGTTATAATGGAACAATGAGCCCTGTGTCTTGCTCAACTGTCCTCCCACCTTGATGATATTCTCGGAATAGGAAGTGGTACGGCTGACAGTGTCAGGCATTGTATATTTCCTATATTCATGACTGATAAAGGCTTTCACGCCGGTCTTCATCCATTTATTGAAGCCTTCAAGCATAGATACAGCGAATACGTTCTTGATGCGAAAATGCTTCGTCTCATCATCTATCGAGTCATTCTGCGCTCCCTCCATCAGCGGATAGACGGAGGAATAATAACCTGCAGGCGATGCGTAGGCTATGTAATCACGGTCGTATTTATCCACGTTGAGAGTGTGTATGAAACTTGTGACCGGCACACATTCATTCTTATACCACGCAGTATCTTCCTTGACCTTCTTCTCTGCAGCTATCAGCGAATCTGCCATCTGCTGGGAATCCACTGCTATTCTGTCACCGGCAGCAGCCTTTAGGGAGTCGTTTGGCAAGTCTCCTACTACCTTTGCATCCTTAGGGCGACCGGCATATTTCTTCTCATCCTTTTTGTCTTTGTTGCTGTTTTTCTCATTATCTTTCTGTTCCTCGTTCTCTTTTTGTGATTCGAGGGCAAACTTTTTAGCAGCTATCTCGGCTTCTGTCATAGGCACTTTCCTATTGAAACCTACGATATAGCGATGAGAGAGAAAGAGATGAAGGGCGTCATTACGTGTCCAGTTATCTGTAAGATTCACTGGAATCTCAGCAGATGTATAGTTATCATCAAATGTCTCAGGATGAGTAATATACTTATCATCTGTGATTCCGCCATTCTCTGCATTCTTCATGTGGTCTGTAGATAGTATCACGTGAGCCTGATAGCGGTCTCCGAGATAGGAAGTCCACATGGTATAGTCAAAGAGAGCAGTAGATTGGTTCTGATAGAATCCACGTCCATACATATAATTGAACTTGAATCCTCCTCCGAGCTGTTTGCTTGCATTTACGGCAAAGAGGGCTTTGAGATAGTCCTCGCCATTGGTCTTGTCGCCACAAGAGTAGTAATTGAGGTTGGTTATTGGCGCAAGAGTATTGGTAAATCGAAGGTTATCAGGCTGGGTAAGAAAGAAATCATAATGCTTCAGAAACATAAATTCCTCATCATCTTTCCTATCGATGAAGATTCTGTTTATTCTCGGAGCACCGAGATTGCCTGTAGTATTATATTCCCCATATCTTCCCTGCGTAAATCCAGAGTTCATAAAGAGATGCTGGAGCGTATCTTTCACCTGCATCGTCCTGTCTCCAAACAATTTATCCACAGTCCAAACATACATTCCGCGCGGTGCCACCTTCTTGTTTTTTGTAGAATCTGTCCTGTGCGAAGGGTTGAATGTATTGGTGCTTTGGTTAAATCCGTCTTCATCATAGCCCTCGTTTATCTGTCCGAAAGCGATGCTATGATAGATTGATATGAGTATTATGATAAAGAGATATCTCTTCATTGATTGTCTTTTCTGGTAGATCATTCCGAGACTATTACGTCCCATTTTCTATTCATTACGTTACTTCTTGAACCTAAGAGCGCACTCTGCCATCTTGAAAGCCATTCCTATTATGATGATAACGGCTCCCATACGATTATCTACTTTGACATATACGACACATCCAGCCACTGCTACAAGCATGAAGACGATATTCAGTATCTGTCTAAGCAGGAAGAACTTTCCGCGCTCCTTCTCTGGTTTGCGATGATGTCTCTTTACAGGAGACTCCTCCAGAGGGTTTTCATTTATTTCATTATTGGTTGTATTCATCAGCCTTTGGGATAGGTTGGTCTATATTATGGTTTGGCAAAATCGCCTTTGAGCGACCATGTCAAGTGGTTTATTTCTTCAGTTCCTCACCAATCCAGGCGAACACTTCATCCTTGCGGTCGATGGTCTTCTCGCGGAATTTCTTTGTTCCGCCCTTGGTATATTTTGTTCCTTTTTTATTAAAGGAGACTGCATCTGAAATCATTTCCTCCGCAGTATAGTTGACTTCCGTAGGGCGACCTATCTCATATCGATATGTGATATTGGTAAGCTTTACGGTACACTTTCCATCGCTGCACGCTACAAAGAGATGATAATTGAAGAGTGCCTGGTCGAGAGAGAGCAGTTTGTCGGAAAAGACGAGGTGCTCACAGAGGCGCACTCCTATCTGGTTGGTGTTTCTATTGACCACAGCAACGACTGATTTGTTGGTCTGCTTCTCGGTCTTTACCAATCTCTGCATCGTAGCAAGCGCCTTAGCATAGATGTCAGCACCGGTCAGTCCTGGAAGCTCGTAAGTCTTTGTCCAGCATACTCTGCCATTCTCCTCTGTCACAGCGCCTTTGTAATATTTAGCTGGGATAACCTTGTCTTTTTTATTTCCAAACAAAGCCTTCTTCTCTTGCTTCACTTCTTCCTGCTGATTATCTACTGTTTCCCAGCCAGTCTGGGCATAGCAAGTCATTGTAGAAGCAAAAAACGAAAGGGCTATTATTATCTTTTTCATTATAGTTTTATTATATTATAATCGTTTTGTAATACCAATCAACTGCAAAGATATAAAAAAAAAGCAAAAGTCAATAAATTATAAGCATTGTTTAACATTTTTCTTGCCGTAATAATACTGACCTTTTCCTTTTGTAAACCATCCCCACGAAATTGCATTCTCAGGACAGTGATGCAGACAGGCAAAGCAAGTGAGGCATTTCCCATTATGTTTCCACTCTGGCAAGCCTTTCTTTTCTTCTGCTAACGCCTCCACTGTGACTGAATCTTTCTCGCCTTTTTGACATTCGACATCATGTACCGGGCAGACTTTTTCGCATATTCCGCAACCGATACATTTCTTTTTATCGACATGAAAACAAGCGTCAGTAATCAGATATTTGGTGAAAAATCCTCCGAGCAGTCCGGAATACAACTTTGGGAATGCGCCTTTGTCAAGATGCTCTCCTCCCCTGCTCTCGCTTATCAGTCGGGCATACTTGCCCACCTTTACGCTTGCATTGTAATACTTTGTATTGGCTGACGTGTATGTATCGAGGTACATAAACGGCAGTCCGATGTAGCTTTCAGGCATAATAATAGAGAAAGAAGCATTGAGATGCATCCCTCTCTCCTTGATTTGTGCAGCGAGAAGCGCCATTGTCTCGCCCACACTGTCTCCCGCCGTGCAGAGAGCATAGGTGTAAGTGGATTGATTATAATTGGAAAGTGTCAGCCTTTCCAGAAACTCACTTACTATCCTTGGCACCCTCCAGCCATGCACTGGAAACACGAAACCTACTTTCTCACCTACCTTTAGGGAGTACTCTGGATGGTCTCCCATAGTGGTGATGTCGCAGATTTTGTCTGCCACGAGGCTTGCAATCTTCTCTGCAGCCCATTTGCTGTTTCCTGTTGCTGAGAAATAGAATATCATTTGCTTTTCCTCTTTTTCTGAATTGCTAATTAGGTAATCAGAATCATTTTGATATTAAGTAGGCAATCATAATCATCTGGATTACCTACTCAAATCTCGACTGTTCTTCTTACTGGTCTTCCTCGTGACCCTTAGTCTTCAATATGATGGAAGTGGCACCAATGGTAAAGAGCGTATCATTCTCTATCACGCGGCGTTCTCTGTCGCCAAGTATCTCATTGTCAACGAATGTTCCTGTATAGCTCGGACCGTCACGGAGCACATACTTGAGGTTTCCTCTCTTGTCGCGACTCACATTGATGATGCAATGATTCATATCCACTGATGGATCGACGGTCTCAATCGGAGTATTACACTTTGAGCCCTTCATGTATCTGCCGATAATATTGTCTCCCATCTTCAATGGAAGCACCTGCTTATAGTGGAACACATTCTCTATCACCACGATAGCTCCACATCCTTCATCTGCCTCTTGAGTGGTAGGATTTTCATCTTTCTGCTGTTTTCTCAGTTTGGAAACGCCTATACGGATTCCAAACTCCTTACCGCAACGGTCACATTGGAACACCAATGACTGTCCGCTCTCATATCTTGTCTCGTCAAAAGTGATGTAGTTATCACACTTCGGGCATCTTACTCTTTTCATTTCTTTTCGATTGGATAGTTGTGGGGAAAGGTTATAGGTAGTGGGTTGCGGGCTTGTTTGATTGTAAGAATAAAAGAAACTCACCCTTTGTTATCTAAAACCTAATGCCTAATACCTATAAAAAAAATGAAGAACACTATCACTGAGCATCCTCCACTTCCCTTTTCTTTAGGCAGGAATCACCATGCCCCATCTATTGTTTATACATTTATATTTACTTTGAATGCTTTGATGGAAAACCAGACAGACCTTTATCACAGAACTTCATCCAAGCAATAAATTGGTCTATTTTTCCATTTTTGGGTACAACCCGAAAACAGTTTTACAACCGCTTGATAATCAATAGATTGCAAAAGCATAGCTTTTAGGTTGTAAAAGCATAGATATTACGAGGTAAAAGCATAGCTTTTGCAAAGTAATAACTATGATATTGCACTGTGAAAACTTAGCTATTAGAAAATCATTGCTTTGCTATCATTTTTTGTTCTATTTTTCCCCTTCGCTTATTTGCTTTATCGAGGATTGACAGAGCCTTTTCTCTAATGTCATTAGCCATAAGAGCAAGGTTTCGACTGAACTACATTTGAGCAAACTGAATGTGAACTTTCGTGCGTGCTTATATATTGTTTTCTCGCCCTTTTGCTAAAGGCATTATGCTTCTAAAACGACACAGATGAACGGGAGATGATTAGTTCACCTTCATCACCCATACATCTCTATATTGTGAAGACTTGTCGCGCAATTTATCAGAAGCCACATAAGCCTCGGCTTCTGAATCATACGCTCCACAGACCACCTTGTTTCCGTTTGCACGCTCCAGCACTCGGGCATCCTTCAGTCCGTCTTTCTTCAGTCTTTCTGCAAGTGCTTCACCGTTAGACTTTGTCACTTTGCTGGCAAGAACGATAACGTACTGCTCTTTCTTTTCCGCTCTCTTAGCCTCAAGCACTGAGTCTTCCGAAGCGGTACGCTCTGTGTTTACCACTGCATTGTTCACCACCTTCACCACTTCTATCTTCTCTGGTGCTACCACATTTGATTGTGGCATGATAGTGGAAAGGATATTGCTATCCATCGAACACTGCTGAACGACTGTCGGAACAGCCTCACCGAAAGGCATTGAAGAGAATACGAACACGATGAGAAGCACTGCAACGGCTGCAATATTCATATACAGTCCGGAATCTATGCTCAGGATTGTAGCAGTATGCTTTGGTGCATTATCTGCCTCATTGCCAGCATTTTCCGATACAGAAGCATTAGTTCCTTCTCTCATTCCCTTAGGGAATTTGATGACATTGCCCCACTTCTTCTTCGCTTTCATCTTGCGTGCAACCGACTTTGCCTCCTGTGCCTTCTCTTCATATACCTCTGTCTGAGTGGCAACAGTATTCAGAAGTGGCATCTCAAAGGAATCCAATGCGTAGATGGAAGGGGTAAGAATACCTGACGGACATGGCTCAAACTCGTAGTTATTGTCCTCATTCACCCTTATCACTCCAATGTCAGGAAGCTCATAATAGCCTTCCTGAGCAATTATCTGGCGCATTTCCCTTACTTCAGACTCGATACGATTCATCGCATCAGGGTAGCTGATGTCATAAGCCTCCACGTATGATTGTGCGAGGAGAGAGTCATTTATATAAAGTTGGGAATTAAAGCCAAGAGTGCGACGTGGTGGTAGGAACAGGCCGTCCTCCTCATCATATACGGAATTAACGTGGTGAGCCATAAACCCACCAAACTCCGGAACGATCACACAATCGTTGTCGAGGAGCAAAATCTCTATATGTTTAGCCAATTCTATCATCCGAAATGCAAAGTTACTACAATTTCCCGAAACTGGCAAATAAAAGTAAATTTATTCAAAAAAAAATATCTTGTTTTCTTCGTTTACAAAATTTATTGTTATATTTGCACCCGTTTATGAAACCCACACATTATTATAATATACGCGTGCGCAAAGCACTTAGATACTTTTTGGCATTTTTCATGCTTATAGGTATCTCCGTTTCCCTTTCTTGTCTCGTCTCTTCATGTGGCAACAGCAAGGCTACTGACAAGCAAGAGCAGGAGGAAGACCTTCAGGCAAAAAAAATGATACAGGGAATATGGATAAATGAAGACCAAGGCAGTTGCGCTTTCAGGGCCAAGGGGGATACAATCTTCTATCCTGACTCTCTCAGCGAACCGGTGAAATACCGCATCTATGCTGACACCCTTTTCCTCGAAAACTCCCAATCCACCAAGTATCATATCCTAAAGCTCACCGAGCACACTCTCCGTTTCGTCAATTCGGATGGCGATGAGGTCGCATTGTCCAAAACCAACGATGCGGATTACATTGCCGTATTCGAGCATGAGAAACCGAAAACTACGGATATCAATCAGGGACGACTCATCAAACGCGACACTGTGATGACTACTGGTGAGAAGAGATTTCATGCTTACTCTCAGGTAAACCCTACCACATACAAGGTGCTTCGACAGACTGTCAATGAGGAAGGCGTCAGCGTAGATCAGGCTTATTACGACAATATCGTGCATATTGCCGTATATAATGGTTCTAAGGCCTTGATAAACAGGGATTACCGCAAAGATGACTTCGCCAAATTAGTGCCTAAAGAGTACATCTCGCGCTGCATCCTCTCTGATATAACCATCGAGAAAGCTACGGCAGAGGGCGTACATTTCACCGCAATTCTCACTGAGCCTGATACTTACACGAGTTATCACATCAATATCATCGTGGATGCCAACGGCAAAGTAAATATGACGATATAAGCCCTGCCCTATTATGAAGAAAACTTTCAACGAGGCTGAAATAAGCAAAACACTGAAAGATTATATCGTCACCAAAAGGCATTTTCGAGATTTTGACATCACCAGAGAGAAGGTGTCTGCTGAGACGGGCATACCAAAAGCTTACATCTCGATAGTAATGAAATCGGTATTCGGATGCAATTTCTATGATTTCATCAACCGGCACCGCGCATATCAGGCACACAGAATTATACATTCGCTGACACATAGGCATTCCACCCTCGAAGAGATTGCACTGCAATGTGGATTCTCTTGTCGCATGACGTTTCATCGTTCATACCTGAAGGTATATGGAATTACTCCCGGCGATGACAGGAAAGCATGTCTGGAGGGACATGAATTGACTTGACTTTATTTATGGTGCATCGCTTTGTGGTGCACTCTTTTTATTTGGCGACAGCCCAAAACTCCTACAAAAAATGAACAAAGAATTCAATTATCAAGGTGAAAGATTTGCAGATATTCAGATGCTGAGATACAATCTGCCAGGATTTGAAAACCTTTCACTCAAGCAAAAAAAATATATCTACTACCTCGCAGAGGCTACTTTGTGGGGAAGAGACATCACTTTCGACCAATTCGGAAAGTATAATCTCACCATACGCCGAACACTTGAGACCGTCTTTATGGCAAACAAGGAGACTGATAAGTCGGAGGATTTCAAGCATCTCACAGAATATCTGAAGCGCGTATGGTTCTCTAACGGCATCTATCATCATTACGGTTGCGAGAAATTCTCTCCGGCTTTCTCTCAGTCTTACTTTGAAAAGGTTGTCACAGAGTCTTTTCTACGTCTTGACATTCCTAATGCTAAAGAGATTCTTGACGAGATCTGTCCTGTGATGTTCGACCCAGATATTCTGCCCAAAAGAGTCAATAAGGCTGACGGAATTGACCTCGTCACTTCCTCGGCTTGCAATTTCTATGATGGCGTAACACAGCAGGAAGTGGAGGATTTCTATTCTTCCATGTCTTCTGCAGACGACCCAGAACCACCTTCCTACGGTCTTAACTCCACCCTTTGCAAAGATAAAGATGGAAAAATATATGAGGTGGCATGGAAAATCGGAGGCAAATACTCTGGCATCATTGAGCATATCGTGGAAAATCTCAATAAGGCTTCAGAGTTTGCAGAGAATGAACAGCAGCGACGTGTTATCAATATTCTGACCGAATACTACTCCACTGGCGACCTTCGCACATTCGATAGATACTCCATCGAATGGCTCAAGGAACTCGATGGCATGATTGATTTCATCAATGGTTTTATCGAAGTCTATGGAGACCCATTGGGATTGAAGGCTTCATGGGAAGGCATCGTGGAATACAAAGACTTGGAAGCTTGCCATCGCACTCAGACTATATGCCGTAATGCGGAATGGTTTGAAAGACATTCTCCTGTAGATTCCAGATTCAAGAAGGATAAAGTGACTGGCGTTACCGCTAATGTCATTTGCGCTGCTATGCTTGGAGGCGATGAATATCCTTCGACTGCTATCGGTATCAATTTGCCTAACGCTGACTGGATTCGTGCACAGTATGGCTCAAAGAGTGTCACTATCAGCAATCTTACATCTGCTTACAGTAAAGCGGCGCAAGGCAACGGCTTCCTCGAAGAGTTTGCTATTGACGCTGATACCGTCGATATGATAAGAAAATATGGAGACAAATGCGATGATTTACATACAGATCTGCATGAATGTCTCGGGCATGGTAGTGGCAGATTGCTCGACGGCACCGACCCTAATGCACTCAAGAATTATAGCAGTACGATAGAGGAAGCACGCGCTGACCTCTTCGGTCTTTACTATATGGCTGACCAAAAACTTATCGAATTGGAACTTCTCTCAGACCCTGAGGCTTTCCATGCTGCTTATTATTCTTACATGATGAATGGTCTGCTTACTCAGTCTGTCCGCATAAAATTGGGAAATGATATCGAGGAAGCACACATGCGAAACCGCGCTATCATAGCCAACTGGTGCTTGGAGCACTCTGATGGCGCTGCTGAAATTATCAAAAAGGAGGTTAATACTAAAGAGGGAAAGGTCTTTAAGTCTTATCTTCGCATCAATGATTATGACCATTTGCGTGACCTCTTTGCACAACTCCTTGCTGAGGTGCAGCGCATCAAGAGCGAAGGTGACTTTGAGGCAGCTCGCAATCTGGTGGAACAATATGGCGTCAAGCTCAATCATCAGCTCCATGCCGAGGTTCTCTCAAGATATGAGAAGCTCAACATCGCTCCTTATAAGGGATTCCTCAATCCTAAGTATGTCCCTCTATTTGATGATAATAACGACATTATTGACATCTCTGTAGATTACTCTGAGTCGCTCGAAGAGCAGATGCTCAGATACAGCAGGGAGTATTCTTTAATTCATAATGCATAATTCATAATTCATAATGCGTTACCGGCTGGTTAACAAAAGCCACTAAAAAAGAAACCAACAGAGCTGCCACCGTGCCAGCCGCGTTACCGGCTGGTTAACAAAAGCCACTAAAAAAGAAACCAACGGAGTTGCCACCGTGCCAGCCGCGTTACCGGCTGGTTAACAAAAGCCTCCTTAAAAAAGAAAACCAAAACAACAAAACAACGAATTGTCACAATGACGACCGAAGATAAACTGAAAAAAATAAAGCAGTCCTTCCGCCTTCTTATGAACGGAGTAACTGCTCAATCACTTAGAGACAAGGGACTCGAATACCATCTCAACTGGGGTGCCAACCTTCTCCACCTTCAGGAAATGGCAAAAGACTACGACAAAGACCTGAGTCTTGCCCTCGCACTCTGGAAGGAAGATATTCGAGAATGCAAGATTCTTGCCACTCTTCTCATGCCTACAAAGGAATTTACAAGCGACTTAGCTACGCTTTGGATTGAGCAACTGCGCTCTCAGGAGATTGCAGAATTACTCTGCATGAACCTTCTCCAGCATGTCCCTTATGCCAGCGACATGGCTTTCCAATTACTTGCTGAGGAACATGAGATGCCAAGACTGTGTGGATTTAATATCCTTGCGCGACTTTTCGCTCGCAATATGGAGCCTTGCGAGAGAGACATCAATGAGTTTATGGACCAAGCCGTCTGCGCTCTTCAGGACAAATCTCTCTCCCTCCGACACGCAGCACTCAATGCTGTGCAACGCTTTGCCGCACTCGGAGAGATGCAACAAAAGGTTGCTCAAGGCGCTTTACGTCCTTTAGAATTGGATTTTCTCGTCTAAACTTGGCTCCATCTATTTGCGATTTGGGGGCAAAAACCATTTTGCCCTAAAACGAAATTTGACCTATACATCTGATGAAGTATAGGTCAAATTTGCATAATATGGCATGATTGCCACGATATTAAGTATTTCTAAGTAGATAAATCTTACTCAACTTTCGCAAGCTAAAAAGCCCCTCAGTCCCCACTGTCGTGGGGAAGATTAAAACATCAATATAGAAAAATAAAGAAAAAACAGGAAAAAATATATTTGTTTATTTTTATTTATTGATATTTTATTGCTGACTATCAGCTTGATAGATACTTGCGAAGCTTCAGAATCTTACAATATTCTTCCTCTTAATGAGAACTTCAACACCGGATAAACCTTGACATAATCGAGCAATTTGGTGATATCATCATCAGGATCCTGACCTATCACCTTGTCGAGGTTGCCGACTCCGTCTGCATAAATCTTTGGGGAACCTTGGAATTGAGCACCTAATTCAAAGCGTACAGCAAAACGATTCTTTGGTATCAATCTACCAAAACCCAAACCAAGATAAGGACGGAACGATGAAACCTTGATGCCTCCATTTACATCACCATTAGCATCTACAGGGATGTTATAATCACCAATCTCTACGCCAGCCTTCTTTCCTTCTGACACAAGCTGAGCAAGCTCGTCACTATGTCCAGTAATCTTTACGAGTTTGTCACCTCCAAAGGAGAAACCTGCTGTGACAAAGAATGGTACTGCATTTGGGAATGGATAACAATCAAACTTCAAATCAAAGGTAGTGCGACCTATTCCGCCCTTGATATCAATTTTTTCACTACGGTCAAGCTCTGCTATTGTGGCTGTTGCTGTAGTATTTATTTTGATATCTGGCATGATATTCACACCTATACGAGCCTGAACATATTTAGTTAAAGGGGTAGATAAGTCTATACCGATACCTTCTGTACCTGCACCGACACCAATTCCAATGCGGTTGGCTACACCAAACATACTGCTATCATTCTTCTGTGCGTTTACTTGCGCTGTGCCTGCTATCAATGCAATGGCAATAGCAAGCGACTTCATGATTGTCTTTTTATTCATTATCTTTAATGGTTTGTAGGTTTTATAAATAAACACCTGTTTGTATAAGCATTGTTATATTACGCTACAAAAATAGCAATTATTTCCTTATAATGCAAGGATTTTGCTAAAAAATTTAAAAAAACAATCCAATGAAGTAGGTTATCAAATCATTATCACATGATTTTCTCCACCATTATATAATAGATAAACTTGGCATTTCCAATGAAATATCTACGCCACATACGGCGTGGCTCTGACAAAAGGCGATAAAGCCATTCCAATCCAGCTCGTTGCCAACGCTCTGGAGCACGCTTCACCGTACCGGCAAAGAAATCAAACACTGCGCCAATAGTGCCGATATGACAATGCACATCAAGACGATTAAGATGAGTATATGCCCACTTTTCCTGCTTCGGAGCCGTCATACCAATCCATAACAAGTCAGGATTAGAGTGATTGATAGCTGAAATCATGGCTTCATTATCTTCATCAGAGAATTCTGGTTTGTAGGGAGGAGAATACGTATCTACCTCTATTTTAGGATATTTCTCTGCTACTCTATGACGAATTAGGTTAAGGACAGCATCGCTTGAGCCAAGAAACATCACCTTGCCTCCCACTCTATTAAGCTTCTCCATCTCATATACAAAGAGATCCCAACCTGCAATTCGCTCCTTAGGTTGAGACTTTGCATTGAGGAAACGGCAAGCTTTCACTATGCTTATGCCATCAGGAATGAGGACATCTCCTTTCTGCAATGCTTCTGAAAACAATACATCCTTCCTCGCATTGTCATACGAGAAAGCATTAATCGTATTGATTAGCAGTTTGCCTTCTGGCAGTTTTGCCAATTCAGCACGACTGGTTAGTATGTCCAAATCCTTTAATTTCATCCTTATTTATCTGACTATTATAAATCAGTTGTCTTGCTCTTGAATTGTTTTATCTACAGAATGCCTCTGCTAACAACTTAAGAACAAGACAACTTATCTACTTTTTATTCCTCGTCTTCCAGCGTAAATGCTGAAGATCCATCAAAACAATGGGTGCAAATCTGCTCCTTTGGCAATCCGATTGCATCGACAAGAGTCTCAAGTTTTGAGAATTTCAAGCTTGTAAGGTTCAGCCTGCGTGCTATCTCCGATACGAGACGCTGGTATTCAGGCGAACCTGTCTGTGCGTAAGCTTCCACATTTTTATTCATATCACCTTCGAAGTCCTGGATGATTCGACGGGTAATAAGCTCCAATTCCGTCTTTGATGCACTGAAATTGATGAATGGGCAGCCATAAATAAGTGGCGGACAAGCTATACGCATGTGTATCTCCTTAGCTCCATCTTCAAGCAATACCTTGGTGTTGTCACGCAACTGAGTACCTCGAACGATAGAATCATCACAGAAACAGCAACGCTTTCCCTTGAGCATATCCTTGTTATGAATGAGTTTCATCTTAGCTACAAGAGCGCGCATATCCTGATTTGCTGGTGTGAAAGAGCGTGGCCAAGTAGGAGTATATTTGCTTATCGTGCGCTGATATGGCACATTATGACCCGCAGCATAGCCTACTGCCATGCCAATACCTGAGTCTGGAATACCACATACGCAATCTACATCTATGTCATCTTCTTCTCCCATCACGCGTCCACACTCGTTACGAACGCATTCTACGTTGCGATTTTCATAGCAAGAGTTAGGGAATCCGTAATACACCCACAAGAAAGAGCATACCTGCATACGCTTTTCCGGAGCACGCAACTGCTCCATTCCATCAGGAAGAATGCGCACAATCTCACCAGGTCCGACAAAATATGTGGTCTTATAACCTAGATTTGGGAACGCTGTAGATTCACTTGTCACAGCCATTGCATCATCTTTCTGTCCCACAACGATAGGAGTTCTTCCCCATCGGTCACGGGCTGCGATGATACCTGTCTCTGTAAGAAGTAGCATTGAGCATGAACCTTTAATCTGCTTATACACATTCTCAATACCCTCCTTGAAGGTCTTACCCTTGATAATAAGCAATGCAACGAGCTCAGTAGGGTTGATTTTACCAGAAGAAAACTCACTAAGATGCATGTTTTCCTCAAGGAGTTTCTTTGCAATCTGCTCAAGATTATTGATCTTAGCGACAGTAACAAGAGCGAAACGTCCTAAGTGACTGTTCATCAACATAGGCTGAGCATCAGTATCACTGATTACTCCGATGCCGGAACGTCCCTGAAATTTAGGCAATTCATTTTCAAATTTAGCACGAAAATAATTGCTTTCCAGACTGTGAATAGAACGGAAGAACTCACCCTCATCACTGAGTGTTGCCATACCTCCCCGACGAGTACCGAGATGAGACTGATAGTCTGTACCATAGAAAAGGTCGGAAATGCACCTTTGGTGCTTGTTGATTGTGCCGAAAAAGCCACCCATTTTTACTTGGTATTTAAGTTTTTAAAAACGGTTTTGGGTTGTTTGGTATGGGTTATAGGTCGTATTTTTTGAGGTTTAATGGTGTAAAAGAACGAATGATAACAGCCATTTCACCTTACGATCTTCCTCCCCCAAATAGCCATATACTATAATCAGTATGTCAAAAAACAATAAGAGGATGCATTGTTATCATACACTGCATCCTCTTTGTAGTTTTGTCCGGATTACTCAGCAGCAGCTTCTGTAGCCTCCTCAGCAGGAGCAGCTTCAGCCTCAGCCTTAGCAGCCTCAGCAGCAGCTTTCTTCTCAGCCACCTTCTTAGCGATTGCTTCGTTCACCTTCTTTTCTGCCTCAAGAGCAGCAGCAGCAGCCTTCTTCTTAGCGTCTGCTACAACAGCCTTAGCAGCTTCAGTTCCCTTTACCTTAGCATCTTTCCATGCCTGGAACTTCTTCTGTGCTTCTTCCTCTGTGAAAGCGCCCTTCTTTACGCCACCTTTGAGGTGCTTCATGAGGTAAACGCCCTCATTTGAGAGGATGTTGCGTACGGTATCGGTAGGCTGTGCGCCCTTCTCTACCCATGCCAAAGCCTTTTCAAAATTCAAATCTACTGTGGCAGGATTGGTGTTTGGATTGTAAGTACCAATCTTCTCAGTAAATTTACCATCACGTGGAGCTCTTACGTCAGCGATTACGATGCTGTAGAAAGCGTAGCTCTTACGGCCACCGCGCTGAAGACGAATCTTTGTTGCCATCTTTTAAAATAAATTGTTTGTTTTAATGTGTTAGAAATGAATTTTATGCCTCTAACTCGTAAAGGCGTTGCAAAGGTACTAATTTTTCCTTATATTATAGACATCACCTTGTAGGATTTGGCTTATATTTGTCATTTTTTAACAATAATCAAGCCTTTCTACTTTGTGAAACCATTCTAATATGTTGCAAAGCATGGTTTTGTTACTATATAAACGCAGCTTAATTACTTGTAAAACACGGCTTAGTCACTTGTAAAGCACGGTCTAATTACTTGTAAAGCACGGTCTAATTACTTGTAAAGCACGGTCTAATTACTTGTAAAGCACGGATTAGTCACTTGTAAAACGCGACTTAGTAATTTAGAAAGCACAGCTTGGTTACCTTGCAAAACACAACGTATTTATAAATACTTGGCAGTATATCCCTTACCTATAGCCTTGATTTCATCTGGAGTTCCTGTCGCAACAACAGTGCCACCATTGCGTCCACCCTCTGGTCCCATATCTATGATATAGTCTGCCAGGCGTATGACATCAAGGTTATGCTCGATTATTATGACAGTATTACCTCTATCTACAAGCTTCTGAATGATATCCATCAGTATGCGAATATCTTCGAAATGCAGTCCTGTAGTAGGCTCATCAAGGATATATAAGGTCTTTCCTGTGTCGCGTTTTGACAGTTCCGTGGCAAGTTTCACGCGCTGACTTTCGCCACCTGAGAGTGTCGTAGAAGGCTGACCGAGCTTAATATATCCCAATCCCACATCCTGGAGTGCCTTTATCTTCTGTAGAATATTAGGCACAGAGTCAAAGAATTCCACAGCTTGATTGATAGTCATATCAAGCACATCAGCGATGCTCTTACCCTTATAGCGCACCTCCAAGGTCTCTCTGTTATAGCGTTTGCCATGACATACTTCGCAAGGAACCATGACATCAGGCAGGAAATTCATCTCTACAGTCTTGTAACCATTACCAGAGCATCCCTCACAACGTCCACCTTTGACATTGAAAGAGAATCTGCCAGGCTTATATCCACGTATTTTTGCTTCAGGAAGTCCTACGAAAAGTGAGCGGATATCCGAAAAAACGCCGGTAAAAGTGGCAGGATTACTTCGCGGTGTGCGTCCTATCGGCGACTGATCTACATCCACCACCTTATCTATATACTCCATACCTTCGATAGAGTCATAAGGCATCGGTTTCTTCATCGAGCGATAGAAATGCTGTGACAATATGGGATGAAGCGTCTCATTGATAAGAGTACTCTTACCAGAACCAGACACTCCCGTCACGACTATCAGTTTTCCGAGAGGAAATTCCACATCCACATGCTTCAGATTATTTCCAGAAGCCCCTCTGACAACAATGCTTTTACCGCTGCCTTTTCGCGGCATATCGAGCGGTTTAATTTGCTTATTACCATTAAGATAGTCGGCAGTGATAGTGTGTTGCTTGAGCATTTCATCCGGAGAGCCTTGGAAAACCACTTCCCCACCTTTTCTTCCAGCCTTAGGACCTATATCGACGATATAGTCAGCCGCAAGCATCATGTCCTGATCATGCTCTACCACGATGACAGTATTACCGATATCACGCAGTTGTTTGAGCGAAGCTATCAGTCGGTCATTATCTCTTTGATGCAATCCAATAGACGGTTCATCGAGGATATAGAGCACATTGACGAGCTGACTACCTATCTGCGTAGCCAATCTGATGCGCTGATTTTCTCCTCCCGACAGGCTTGTCGATTGGCGACCGAGTGATAGATACTCCAATCCCACATCGAGCATAAACTTCAATCTGGTGCGTATCTCTTTGATTATCTCCGCCGCAATATTCTTCTGGCGCTCATCCATGTGTTCTGGAGCTTGTCCAAGCCAGTCATACAATTGGTCAATATCCATCCCAGCAAGCTCTGAGATGTTCTTATTCCAAATGCGATAGGACAATGCTTCCTTATTAAGTCGCGTGCCTTTACACTGCGGGCACTGAACCATACCCATGAATTGATCCGCCCATTTCTGTGCAGAAGCAGAGTCATCATTTTCTATTATCTGACGAAGGTACTTCACCACGCCTTCAAACTCCGTGAAATAATCGCTTGATGTCTTAGCTATTTCCTTTGGAATACGTACACGTTCCAATGTGCCATACAAGACTTCCGACAATGCCTCTTCTGAAAGTTGGGCGATAGGACTCTTGATGTCGTAGCCAAACTTATCGAGCAATGCCGTTATCTGCCAGAATATGAGTTGGTTCTTATATTTTCCCAAAGGAGCGATACCGCCTTCATAGATAGACTTGGAGTCATCTGGTATGACCTTTTTCATATCTATTTCATTGATCATACCGAGTCCTTTACAATGCGGGCAGGCACCTTCCGGAGAATTAAATGAGAAGATATTAGGCGCAGGATCTTTGTAAGCGATGCCTGTGACCGGACACATCATACGCTTGGAGTAATACTTCGTCTTGCCCGAAGCATTATCGAGAATCATTATCAGTCCATCTCCTTGCTGCATTGCCACACGCACACTGTTGCGAAGGCGCTCTTCATCGCTGGACTTCACAGCCAGTTTATCGACGACCACCTCTATATTATGATTCTTATAGCGGTCCAGTTTCATACCACTTGTCAGTTCCACGACCTCATCATCGACGCGTACCTGAAGGAATCCCTTTCTTCGCATCTGCTCAAAGAGTTCGCGATAGTGGCCTTTTCGATTGCGCACGAGCGGTGCAAGGATATAAATACGCATTCCGGCATAGTCGCGCAGTATCATCTCAACGACCTGTTCTTCAGTGTATTTGACCATTTTCTCGCCCGAAAGGTAACTGTAAGCCGTGCCAGCACGTGCAAACAGCAGTCTGAGATAGTCATACACCTCTGTCGTAGTGCCGACAGTGGATCGCGGATTGCGGTTTGTCGTCTTCTGTTCTATACTTATTACTGGTGAGAGCCCCGTAATCTTGTCCACATCTGGACGCTCTAATCCTCCGAGAAAATTGCGTGCATAGGCAGAGAAAGTCTCGATATACCTCCTCTGTCCTTCTGCAAATATCGTATCAAAAGCAAGCGAAGACTTACCTGAGCCTGACAATCCCGTTATGACTGTAAGGCTATGGCGTGGTATCTTCACGTCTATATTCTTGAGATTGTGCACTCTGGCACCATATACTTCTATCATCCCTTCAATCTTCTCATTCTACAGTATTATCAAATGTGCGCAGCAAGTTGACGTCTTTCTTTATGTTAAAACGCCTTCCATCGGCACCTTTTGCTGTCACCTGAACATAATATACTCCCTGCTTCACAGGATTTCCCTTATAAGTACCGTCCCAACCGCCAGCTGGATTGTTCCATTCGTAGAGCTTTTGTCCCCAACGATTGTATATCACAGCCTTAAATTCCACGATAGACTGATAGTCTGTCTTGGCACGATAGATATCATTCATCCCATCGCCATTTGGGGAAAAGGCATTAGGAAAGTCCAATTTACTCGTGCTTATGGATATACGTATAGGAGTGGCATCCATCCAATAGTCAGTATCATACTTCACTATCGTGTCATTTCCATTCATGAAATAAGCGATAAGGGCGATGCAATGTCCTCCTGCTTCATTGAATGTAAAGTCTGTCTCTTCTTCATGCCTGACGAGATAAGGCTCTTCTATAGATGTGCCTTCCTTATAGAAGCGCCACTCATAGTAAGCCTCATACCCCTCAGGATTCTCCACATTTGGAGCGAAATGCACCTGAAGCGGCGCCGAACCTGAGTATTCTGTCACCTCTTGAGTCTCGCCTGTAGCTGTCGTAATAGTAGCTGTAGGAGAAATAGCAGGCATATTTTCCTGTGCTTCTACGTTGGCAAAAGCGAGGAAAAGGCATGCTATTACAAGTAATAATCCTCTTATATTCATAGTGAGAAATCGTATTTCTATTCAAATTTTCTGCAAATTTACTTAATTATGTTGACTTATAAGGAAAAAAATTAGTATTTTTGCATCGTAAAAACAAATTTTAAAATAAAATGAAGTTAAAAGCATTATTACTCCTCGTCATATTCTCTTTGAGTTGCTCTCTGGCGTTTTCGCAGTCCAACACCATCCATAAGGTGAAAAAACATGAGACAATCTTCGGGATAGCAAGGGAATACGGCATCAGCATCGATGAACTGATAGAGGCAAATCCTGATATGCGAAATCCTGGATACGACCTCAAGAAAGGCGATATGATTTTCATACCGGCAAAGAAAACCGCAAAGAAAGCGACCACTGCAGAGGCTGCTACTCCTGCCGTTCCGGTCAAATCATCTGTCGATGTAGGCATAATGTTGCCACTTCACGATGTGGATGGCGACGGCAGACGCATGGTGGAATACTATCGCGGCATCCTTATGGCTGTGGAAAAGATGAAGGGCGAAGGCATCAGCATCAATGTCCACGCATGGAATGTACCTATAGATGCTGACATCCGCACCACTCTGCTGGAGAAAGATGCGCAGAAACTCGACATCATCTTTGGCCCTCTCTACTCTCGTCAGGTAAAGGCTTTGGGCGATTTCTGTACCAAAAACAAGATTAGAATGGTGATTCCTTTCTCCATCTCAAGCAATGAGGTGGACAGAAATCCTAATATCTACCAGATATACCAGTCGCAGCAGACCATTTCCGACAAGAGCATCAATGCCTTCCTGGAGCGTTTCTCTGATTACCACCCTGTCTTCATCGACTGCAACGACACCACTTCCCAAAAGGGCATCTTTACTTTTGCCCTGCGCAAGAAACTGGAAGAGAAGGGAATACAATACAACATCACCAACCTCAACTCGTCAGCTCCTTATTTTGCAAAGGCTTTCTCGCTCACCAAGCGCAATATCGTGATACTGAACACTGGTCGCTCGCCTGAACTCACCATGGCTATGCACAAGCTTGACCAACTCACCAGCGAGAACAAGAACGTGGAAATCTCCATGTTTGGCTACACCGAATGGCAGATGTACTACAAATACAATCAGAACGAGACCTACTTCGGCAAGTACGATGTCTATGTGCCTACCACCTATTATTATAATGAAAAGGCTGGCGTGGTGCAGCAGTTTCAGCGTCAGTACAAAGAGCGCTTCGGCACAGACATGATGAATGCCCTCCCACGCTTTGCCATTACTGGCTATGACCACGCCATGTATTTCATCGGCGGTGCGTACAAATACAAGAAGGACTTCAAGGGTTCGCGTTCACAGCTCTATGCTACTCCTGTCCAGACTCCTCTCTATTTCAATCAGACCAAAGGCGGAGGCTACCGTAATAATGCCTTCCAACTCATCCACTTCAAGCCTTTCGGTGCCATTGAGGCTGTGTGCTACTAATGCTGCATTGTGCTAAAACGCATTCTCATAACATTCAAAATGGGACTTACAGTGCCCACATATAATCACAAATGAATAAAATAATCTCCACCTTATTTATATTATTATGCCCACTGATGGCTAAAGCTCAGGTGGGAGAGCATCGTAATCAGTATGCCATCGGCGTGCATGGGGGATGCAATCTCTCCAGAGTGGAACTCCTTCCAAAGGTAAACCAGAAACTGAAGCAAGGCATCGACGCCGGACTTATCGTCAGATATACATGCGAGAAATACTTTAAGACTATCTGCGCCATACAGGCTGAGATAAACTTCTCACAGATGGGATGGGAAGAGGACATTCTCGACATCAAAAACCAGCCCGTGCCTTCCACCAAGAATCCTGAGGAGAATGAATACTACCGCCGCACTCTCAACTATATCCAGGTGCCCTTCCTCGCCCATTTGGCATGGGGAAAGGAAAGCAACGGACTGAATTTCTTCTTCAATGCAGGGCCTCAGTTCGGATTCCTTCAGTCGGAAAAGACAGAGACAAACTTCACTCCTGAGACTGCAAACTTCCAAGACCGCACCAATAAGGTAGTGGCACAGGACACGATGAAGGTGGAAAACAAATTCGATTACGGTATCACTGCTGGCATCGGAGCCGAACTGCACGTCAAAAACATCGGACGCTTCCAGCTGGAAGCACGCTATTACTACGGACTCGGAAATCTGTATGGAGATAGCAAGAGAGATTATTTCGCCTCTTCACGATCTGCAAACATCACAATACGCGCTGCATACCTGTTCGACTTATAGATAATTGATATGAATCATCTAACCAGTCCAAATATGGCATTAGATGTAAAAAAAATGGTAAAAAACTTTGGTAGTCTCAAAAATTATGACTACCTTTGCACCGCAATTCAAAAATAATGCTTTTATTTGCACCCTTAGCTCAGTTGGTAGAGCACCTGACTCTTAATCAGGGTGTCCAGAGTTCGAACCTCTGAGGGTGTACAAAAAGCAAAGCAAGGAATAGCAGAGTTGCACCCTTAGCTCAGTTGGTAGAGCACCTGACTCTTAATCAGGGTGTCCAGAG
>SAMEA104315429__coassemble_256_pt1 | contig 100286 bp, 81 predicted proteins | sample SAMEA104315429__metabat2_high_PE_009 | metagenome-assembled genome bin SAMEA104315429 (sample SAMEA104315429) | gut metagenome | biome: Monkey gut; feature: monkey-associated habitat; material: faeces | place: China | collected 2013
ATGAGATAAAAACTTATCTCATTCTCAATCACTTATAAAAAATACGTACTTTCCACTTTTGAAAAGGTGGCTTTCACATTCTTATTCCGTTACTACCGTCTCACAAATAGCAAGAAAATATCTCACAAATGGCAAGAAATCATCTCACGAAAGACAAGAAATCATCTCACGAAAGACAAAGTAACGGTGTCTAATAACATAAGAGATTACTTGAAGTAACGCTTATAGAGTCCCATGAAACCTGCAGCATGACGAGCCTCATCCTTAGCCATTTCATGCACAGTGTCATGAATTGCATCGAGACCAGCAGCCTTTGCATTGCGTGCAATGCGGAACTTATCCTCACAAGCGCCCTTTTCTGCAGCGATACGAGCCTCAAGGTTTGACTTGGTATCTGAGAGAACATCGCCGAGAAGCTCAGCAAACTTTGAAGCATGCTCTGCCTCTTCCCAAGCATAACGCTTGTATGCTTCTGCTACTTCTGGATAACCCTCACGGTCAGCCTGACGTGCCATAGCGAGATACATACCTACTTCGCCACATTCACCATTGAAATGAGCGTTCAAGTCCTTAATCATCTCCTCGTCAGCACCTGGCAATTTGCCATCACCAAGCTTGTGAACTGTAGCAAATTCTGGCTCTTCATCGACAGCCATCTCAGTAAACTTAGATGCTGGAGCCTTACAAATTGGGCACTTCTCTGGTGCTTCTGTTCCCTCGTGGATATAACCACATACGGTACAAATGAATTTCTTTTTCATAATAAAGTTGTTATTTAAGTGTTAATACTATTTTCTTGTGTGTTTTAACATTGTTATTTGTTTCTACACAGTCATGCAAAGATAGGGAAAAGTTTCGAATTCACAAAGCGAATTATACTTTTCAACCTATAATTTAACAAATAATAATTCCTTTTCAACTTTATCATTAAGCGACGAACAGGCTGTGGAAAGAGTCCTATTTACGTATTGTGACAGACGAATATTTCACTATTTTTATCTTCTTATCCTTAGGAATAACTGGCTTATCCCACGTTCCGTCTATCACAGAGATCGTTGTTTGCACACCACTTGGCACTGCATCAATGGCTGACTGCAAAGTAAGATAATTACCAAATCCCTTTGCAGAGACGATATAATCGTAATGACGAACGTATGGTTTGAGTTCCGGACAAACGTCAGCCATAGCATCTACGAGAAGACCTGCTACGATATGTGCGCCATATACGGTGTAATGAGTGTTGTCCTTTCCATTCTTTACCGCGCTAATCATGTGGAGAAGTCTTGACTTTTCCACTCCCATTCCGTTCTCAAGGTCCTTTGTTATCTTGTTAGCATCAACGTAAGGCACACGTAATTCCCTTGCTACATTGACAGGAGTGAGGATATATAATCCATGAGTATCAATGAGAGTATCGCTGTTTACCAATTCCTTTGTATGCTTAGAAACGGCTCCACGGAGTGATTCATCATCGACACTATTATCATTAAGGTTATAGAAATTACGACGAACTACAGCATTCATGATGATTGGAGTGGCGCCTTTAGCCATTGCTGCACGGCAAAACATTCGGTAATTATCTGTGAATGTGGTACCAGGATCAGTATGACGGCGGTCTCCTGTCTTTCCTTTTTCGTCGTTATGTCCAAACTGAATGACGAGATAATCACCGGGTTTGATAGCATCAATGACTTTTTTCCAGTGACCTTCAAGGATAAAACTGCGAGAAGAACGACCGTTAAGAGCATGGTTATCCACAGTGACATTCTCTGTAAAGAAGCCTTGTAGCGCCATTCCCCAGCCTCTTTCCTGTCCTTTACTTATGTCTTTGTTTGCCATAGTACTATCGCCTATCATGTAGATAGTGAAGTGTTTGTTGGATGATGTCATAAGAATCATCGTCATAAGACATAATACAATAATAGTGAAAACTTTCTTCATAGTTAGTAATATGTTAGTTATCTTCTGATTATTCAATTGCTATTAGCAAAAGATAAGATTGTTATCTACTGCTAATACGATGGTAGTCAGCGAAGAATAAGATAGTTAGTATCTGCCTTTCTGTAAGCAATCCGTTGTTAGTGTTGTGAAGAAAAAGCCGTTATAGTATAGTTATTACTTCATACTACAACGGCTTTTTAGATTATTTACATAGTGATTGCAGTAATCAGTTCCTCTTCGGAAACGAGTTTCTGCTCACCAGTAATCATATTCTTGAGTGTCAATTTATGCTCAGCGATTTCATTTTCACCAGCAAGAGCGACGAAAGGAATCTGCTTAGCATTAGCATAAGCCATCTGCTTCTTCATCTTAACAGAGTCAGGATAGACCTCTGTACGGATGCCAGCCTCGCGAGCAGCCCTTGCGATAGGCATGCAATAAGCGGTCTCTTTCTCACCGAAATTGATGAAAAGGAGTTGAGTTCCTGTCATTGCATCTGTAGGATAGAGCTCTAATTGGTTGAGAACATCGTATATTCTGTCCGCTCCGAAAGAGATTCCTACACCAGATAATCCCGGCATACCGAAAATACCAGTCAGGTTATCATATCTTCCGCCACCTGTGATAGAACCGATTTGCACGTCAAGAGCCTTGACTTCGAAGATAGCACCAGTGTAATAATTGAGTCCACGCGCAAGAGTAAGGTCGAGTTGTATCTCATTTTTGAGGCAACCTTTGAGGTTATCGAGGATATACTGAGTCTCTTCTACACCCTTTAAGCCAACCTCGCTTGAAGCAAGAACTTCGCGAATGACCTGCAATTTCTCATCATTAGTACCTTCAAGTTTGATGATAGGCTGCAATTTCTCAATGGCTTCCTCAGATATTCCATCGTTTCGAAGTTCCTCATTCACAGCCTCAAGACCAATCTTATCGAGCTTATCAATAGCCACTGTGATGTCAACAATCTTGTCAGCTTCACCGATTACCTCAGCAATACCAGTGAGAATCTTGCGGTTATTGATTTTTATCTGAACGCGAATGCCAAACTTAGTGAATACAGTATCAACGATTTGCATCAGTTCCACCTCATTTATCAGAGAGTCAGAACCTACCACATCGGCATCACACTGATAGAATTCGCGATAGCGTCCCTTCTGAGGACGGTCAGCACGCCATACAGGTTGGATCTGATAACGCTTGAAAGGAAGCTGAAGTTCGTCTCTATGCTGAACGACATAGCGTGCGAATGGCACTGTAAGGTCATAGCGAAGACCCTTCTCACAGAACTTAGCAGCGAGCTTTAGTGTGCTTGTATTAGCCACTTCATCAGCAGACATGCCGTGGAGGAAGTCGCCAGAGTTGAGTATTTTGAAGAGAAGCTTGTCGCCTTCTTCGCCATATTTGCCCATCAGAGTAGAGAGATTCTCCATAGAAGGAGTCTCAATCTGAGAGAAACCATAAAGAGCATATACCTCTTTTATGGTGTTGAATATATAGTTGCGCTTCGCCATTTCGACAGGACCGAAATCACGAGTGCCCTTGGGAATACTTGGTTTGTTTGCCATTTACTTTCTTACAATAGTCTGTTCACGGTCAGGACCGATAGAAATAATAGTGATAGGAGTCTCCAATTGCGCCTCAAGGAACTTGATATAGTCTTTGAACTGCTGTGGGAACTCATCCTCAGATGTAAACTTAGTCATGTCAGTCTGCCATCCAGGAAGCTCAGTATAGACAGGCTCGATACCCTTTTCGATGTCGTATGGGAAATCGCTTGTCTCGACGCCATTTACCTTATATGCTGTGCAAGCCTTGATAACAGGGAATGTATCGAGCACATCACTCTTCATCATGATAAGCTGAGTGACGCCATTTACCATGATAGCATAGCGCAAAGCAACGAGGTCAATCCATCCGCAACGACGCTCACGTCCGGTAACAGCACCGTATTCATGACCTATAGCACGCATTTTGCTGCCAGTCTCATCAAACAATTCTGTAGGGAAAGGACCAGCACCTACGCGTGTGCAGTAAGCTTTCATGATGCCAAATACCTCACCAATCTTGTTAGGACCAATGCCCAGACCAGTGCAAGCGCCAGCACAAATAGTGTTACTTGAGGTCACGAAAGGATAAGAACCGAAGTCAACGTCGAGCATAGTGCCCTGAGCGCCCTCAGCGAGAACAGTCTTACCAGATTTCAGGAGCTTTCCTACCTCGTGTTCAGAGTCAACAATCTGGAACTGCTTGAGGTATTCGATGCCTTCCATCCATACTTTCTCAGTCTCAGCGAGTTGAGCTTCATCATACTGGAAGCCGGTAGATTTGAGGATATTGATATGACGAGCCTTGTGCTCAGCATACTTTTGCTCGAAGTTATCAAGGATATCACCTACACGAAGACCGTTACGGCTTGTCTTATCAGTATAAGTAGGACCAATACCTTTACCAGTTGTACCTACCTTATTCTTACCTTTGAGAGACTCATATGCAGCATCAAGGAGACGGTGGGTAGGCATAATGAGATGTGCTTTCTTAGAGATATGGAGACGATTCTTGAGATCATGTCCACTCTTCTCAAGGTCTTTAGCTTCACCCATGAAGAGATCAGGAGCAAGAACGACACCATTACCGATGATATTGACCTTACCACCCTGGAAGATACCAGAAGGAATAGAGCGAAGAACGTACTTCTGTCCCTCGAACTCCAAAGTATGACCAGCGTTAGGACCGCCCTGGAAGCGAGCCACGACATCATACTTAGGTGTCAATACATCTACAACCTTACCTTTTCCTTCATCACCCCACTGGAGTCCGAGAAGGACATCAACTTTACCTGTCATAGTTTTGATTTGTTATAATGTGATTTTTTATTTCTATCTTACAAAGGAAGCATGAGCGAAAATGATGGAAATCACGTTTCAATCACGCATATATAATAATGTGATTACTCAGCAAGTGAAGCCTTATACCATTCAAATAGTTTCTGAACGCCATCTTCTATCTCCACCTTATGTGTCCAACCGAGAGAATGGAGCTTGGAGACATCAATGAGCTTACGCATTGTTCCGTCAGGCTTAGAAGCGTCAAAGAACACCTCGCCCTGGAATCCAACGGACTTAACCACAAGTTCGGAGAGCTCACGAATAGTAAGTTCCTTACCAGTTCCCACATTGATATGGCAGTTTCTTATCTCTCCAAGCGAAGGAATAGCTCCGCCACGACCAGCAGAGTGGTTACGATCGACAGCACCATCTACCGATGCTCCATAGTGAACACTGGAGTATTTCTCAATTCCAATGATATCAGAGAAATCGACATTGAGCAGCACATGAACGCTTGCATCAGCCATATCTTCCGACCAAAGGAACTCACGCAATGGCGAACCCGTGCCCCAAAGCGTCACTTTATTATTCTCAATGCCATATTTAGCGAGCACTTTCAGAATCTCATCATGCGAAGACGCGCCGGTGACACCTTCGACAGGACGCTTGTTCATATCGACAGTAATAGCCTTCCAATCATCGTCATGAATGAGTTTTGCAAGGTAAATCTTGCGCATCATCGCAGGCATGACATGTGAATTCTCCAAATGAAAATTGTCATTAGGTCCATAAAGATTAGTAGGCATCACCGCAATGTAGTTGGTACCATACTGCAGATTGTATGACTCACACATCTTCAGACCAGATATTTTAGCCAAAGCATACTCCTCATTAGTATATTCCAATTCGGATGTAAGCAAGCAATCCTCCTTCATCGGCTGTGGAGCATTCTTCGGGTAGATACATGTAGAACCAAGGAAAAGTAATTTCTTGACTCTATGAGCATACGCCTCAGAGATGACATTACACTGAATTTTCATGTTCATCATCATGAAATCAGCGCGATAAAGCGAGTTGGCCATGATTCCACCGACAAATGCTGCAGCGAGAACGACTGCATCTGGTTTCTCCTCATCGAAGAAAGCCTTCACCTGATACTGGTCTGTGAGGTCGAGCTCCTTATGTGTACGACCAACGAGATTATTGTATCCACGCTTCTTGAGGTTATTCCAGATGGCTGAACCTACAAGCCCTTTGTGACCAGCAACATATATTTTACTGTCTTTGTCAAGCATCGTAAAACTATCTTTTATATTCTATTTATCCTAAATAACACAAATCTTGAAAGGAAATTTGGCATTTCTAAGCACCTACATACATAGGCACTAATCAGCAAATACTTACTTCACGACGCCTTTTTCCAGATATTCGGCGAGGTTGATACGCATCACGCTTGCCACATGTTCAGCGGCAACCTTCTCCATATCGTGCTTTACCATAATCTGAACGAGTTGCTCGAAAGTAGTGGTCTGTGGGTTCCAACCCAGTTCAGTCTTGGCTTTTGTAGGGTCTCCCCAAAGGTTTACCACATCAGTAGGACGATAGAAGTCAGGACTTACTTCGATAAGAGTCTTGCCTACAAGCTCCTTCGGACCAGCAATACAGATGCCTTTCTCGTCCATGCCTTCGCCTTCAAACTTCAATTCGATGCCAGCAGCCTTGAAAGCGTAATAAGCAAACTCACGAACAGAATGCTGTACGCCAGTTGCAATGACGAAATCCTCAGGTTTTTCATTCTGAAGAATAAGCCACATACACTCTACATAGTCCTTAGCATAGCCCCAGTCACGAAGTGAAGAGAGGTTACCGAGATAGAGTTTTTCCTGTTTTCCCTGTGCAATACGAGCAGCTGCGAGGGTAATCTTACGAGTAACGAAAGTTTCGCCACGGCGTTCAGACTCATGATTGAACAATATGCCGGAACAACAGAACATATCATACGCCTCACGATACTCTTTTACAATCCAGAAACCATAGAGTTTAGCGACAGCATACGGAGAGTAAGGGTGGAAAGGAGTATTCTCATTCTGTGGCACTTCCTCCACTTTACCGTACAATTCCGAAGTACTTGCCTGGTAAATGCGGCACTCTTTCTCCAAACCGCATGCGCGAACAGCCTCCAAGACACGGAGAACACCAGTAGCATCAACGTCAGCAGTAAACTCCGGAGAGTCGAAACTTACCTGCACATGACTCTGTGCAGCAAGATTGTATATTTCAGTTGGGCGCACCTTACCAACGACCTTAACGAGAGACATAGAGTCGCCGAGGTCGCCGTAATGCAGGTGAAAGTTTGGTTTTCCCTCAAGATGAGCGATGCGCTCGCGGTAATCTACAGAAGAACGACGAATAATTCCATGAACTTCATATCCTTTTTCGAGAAGGAACTCAGAGAGATAACTACCATCCTGACCGGTTACACCAGTAATCAATGCTACTTTTCTATTTTCCATTTTAGTTTTTTTTGTCATTCCATCACGCTCTCCCAGTGGTGGAGAATCACCCTATTTCCAATGCAGGAAGCGTCCTTTCCAATGCAGGAAACGTCCTTTTTGAATGCAGGAAACTTCCTTTTGGCGAATAAAGACGGAACTATTACCAGATAATAACGTCCATATCCAAGGGCAGAGTGATGGCTATTTATATTAAATACCTATCTTATTTGATTGAAAATTCCTTAATTCTCTGTTCTTCAGAGAGCTTGCAAATGAGCAGTCTGCCGTCTCTTTCAGCCACGATGTAGCCTTCGAGTCCCTGAATAGCCACCTGCTTTGCATTCTCTACGTTGATGACACAGTTGCTTGACTCAAAGAGTTTTACGTTAGGACTGATAACAGCATTATTATCATCGTCCTTATTAGAGAGATTATGAAGCGAGCCCCATGTGCCCAAGTCGCTCCATCCGAAGTCAGCAGGGAAGACGAAAATCTCCTCAGCATTCTCCAATATAGCGTAATCGACGCTGATATTCTCACATTCCGGATATTTGGCGTTGACCACCTCCTGCTCCTTTTCAGTGCCGAAGACAGGAATCATCTCCTCAAACATATTTGCAATCAGCGGACGATACATACGGAAAGCATTTACGATAGTTCTGACATTCCATATGAATATGCCTGCATTCCAGAAGTAATTATTGTGAGTGATATACTCCTTAGCAGTCTCCAGGTCCGGTTTCTCTCGGAAAGAATCGACCATGAAAATCTCTCTGTTGCGCATACTCTGCTGTGCGAGGTCCGCCTGAATATAGCCATAGCCAGTCTCAGGGCGTGTAGGCTTCATTCCGAGTGTGAGTATAGCATCCGTCTCGCTTGCAAACTGGAGTGTGGAAGTGATGATACGCTGAAATTCTGTGACATTCATGACGATATGGTCACTTGGAGAAACGACGATATTAGCGTCAGAATCCTTAGCCTTGATTCTCCAACTGACATAAGCTATGCAAGGCGCAGTGTTGCGTCGGCAAGGCTCGCTAAGTATGTTAGATGCAGGAATATCAGGCAGTTGCTCCTTTACCTTATCGACATAAATAGCATTAGTCACCACCCAAACATTCTCTGGCGGGCATACTCCGGCAAATCTGTCGTATGTAAGCTGGAGCAATGTTCGTCCCACGCCGAGAATATCTATGAACTGTTTTGGGTTTTCTTCCGTGCTCATAGGCCAGAATCGGCTTCCTACGCCGCCAGCCATAATGACGAGATGATTGTGATTATCGTTCATTTCGTTGAGAGTTTCTTCGTTAAAATATTGATTACCAAGGCAATTACGCTATCTATGTGCGAGGCAAGCACATAGTTCACACACATCAAATTCTTACTTTTCATCCATAAGATGACGGAGGAAGTCATCGAGATCTTTCTCTAAGTTCTCCATAAAGTTGCCTCCGATGATGATAGTGTCGTCAGTATCAGCGATAAAGAGTTCGTCGATATGCTCTCCTGTTTCATTTTCCAGCACAAAACTGTAAGGCATTATGATGCCGAGAGTAGAGCCGAAGTTGTCCTTCAGGAGCAGTTGGCGCAATCCTCTCGCTACTTTTTTGTAGAAGACAGTGTCCTCTTCGTTATTGCCTATCCATTCATCCACGACGATGCGTGTGATTTCATTATCATCATCATCGAAGACCATAACGTCACCCGTCTCCTGGTTGACACGCAGATGAAGGTCCGTCATTACTACAGGTTCCTCTGTCTGAGGAAATTTCTGCGCCACTTTTCCGAGCATGCGCATCAATTGGGATTGAGTTTTTTCTGTCATATTATATAATAAGGTGTAAATGGTAACGATGATGAATGTTTATCTATAAGTAGGTAATCAAAATTATTTTGATAATGAATAGATTACGAATAAATGCTTTTCATTATGATAAAAATAATTCTGATTACCCCCTTTTTTCTCCAGATTGTTCGGTCAAAGGGGTGGAAACAGCGTCAGAAAGACTTATGTCAACGGTCGCTTTCGCAAACCATAGAAGTCATTTCACGAGCCCTACCCTATGACCGGACTATCGGAAATCCAATATCTGGATTAGATATTCTTACCGTGACAGTGCTTAAACTTCTTGCCAGAACCACATGGACATGGATCATTTGGACGAGGCATCTTGTCTCTGATGATTGGAGCATGGCGCTGTGGCGCAGCAGAAGGGTCGTGATAGCGAGGCTGGGAAGGCGCATTGCTTGGCTGGTCAGGCTGCTGCATGTGAGAACCGTCAGCTGCGAGTTCCTCCTTCTGTGTGGTATATTCTGGCTGCTTAGGCTGTGGAGCCTCTTCAGGAGCTTCGGTAATCTCGACAGGCTGCTCAGTCTGTCCAGGCTGATGGATGCGAGCACGTGTGAGAGTCATTGCTATAGAGTCGTGCATCTGGTTGATCATATTATCCCAGAGCTTGACGCTCTCAAGCTTGAAGATAAGCAATGGATCCTTCTGCTCATAGCTTGAGTTCTGTACAGAGTGACGAAGGTCATCGAGCTGGCGAAGGTTTTCCTTCCAGTTGTCATCGATTACGCGGAGCATAATCATCTTCTCAAACTGCTTGACGATATCCTTAGCCTGGCTTTCATAGAGTGCCTTAAGTCCGAATGTGAGGTGATATACGAACTTATTGTCAGTGATAGGAATAGCGATGCGGTCGAAACGTCCGCCAGCATTCTCGCAAATATCCTTGACTACCGGCCATGCGGTCTGAGTGATTCGCTCTGTACGGTTCTTAAATTCGGTGATAACGGCCTGGAAGCACTTCTCAGCCATCTCGTCAGCACCAGTCTTTGAGTATTCCTCTTCGGTGAGAGGGAAGTCCATAGCAAAGATCTTGAGGAAGTTTTCCTTGCATCCTTCGTAGTCCTGATGGTCGATGATGTAAGATACGCGGTCCCAAAGAAGGTTTGTAATATCCATTCCGATACGCTCACCCATGAGTGCGTGGCGACGACGCTCATAGATAACGGTACGCTGCTTGTTCATCACGTCATCGTATTCGAGCAGACGCTTACGGATACCGAAGTTATTTTCCTCAACCTTCTTCTGAGCTCTCTCGATGCTCTTAGAAATCAGTGGGCTTTCGATACGCTCGCCTTCCTCAAATCCGAGGCGGTCCATTACCTTAGCAATACGCTCAGAAGCGAAGAGACGCATCAGTTTGTCTTCCAATGAAACATAGAAGACAGAAGAACCTGGGTCACCCTGACGACCGGCACGACCACGCAACTGGCGATCGACGCGGCGGCTCTCGTGGCGCTCAGTACCGATGATAGCGAGACCACCAGCAGCCTTTACCTCTGGAGTAAGCTTGATGTCAGTACCACGACCAGCCATATTGGTGGCGATAGTCACAGCTCCGAGACCATTGACAGAGCGTCCTGCCTCAGCTACGATGAGGGACTCACGAGCGTGCTCCTTAGCATTGAGGACATTGTGAGGGATATTTCTCATCTTGAGCATTCGGCTGATAAGCTCAGAAATCTCAACAGATGTGGTACCTACGAGCACTGGACGTCCAGCATTACGCATTGCCTCAATCTCCTCTATGACAGCAGTATATTTCTCGCGGTTGGTCTTATATACGCGGTCATCCATATCATTACGGAGCACAGGACGGTTGGTAGGAATCTCTACCACGTCGAGCTTGTAGATATCCCAGAACTCTCCAGCCTCAGTACTTGCAGTACCGGTCATACCAGCGAGCTTATGATACATACGGAAGTAGTTCTGCAGGGTAATGGTAGCATAGGTCTGAGTAGCATCCTCCACCTTTACATGCTCCTTAGCCTCGACAGCCTGGTGGAGACCATCGCTCCAACGGCGTCCTTCCATGATACGTCCAGTCTGCTCATCGACAATCTTCACCTGACCATCCATTACTACGTACTGGTCGTCACGATTGAACATAGAGTATGCCTTCAGCAACTGCTGAATGGTATGTACACGCTCTGACTGAACAGAATAGTGCTGGAGGCAAGCATCCTTCTTCTCCAGACGCTCCTCGTCAGTAAGCCCCGTCTCTGCTTCAAGAGCTGAAAGTTCGGTTGTAATATCAGGAAGCACGAAGAGTTCGCTATCTCCTACCTCCTTAGAGAGCCATTCTACGCCCTTGTCAGTGAGGTCGGCAGAGTTCTGCTTCTCGTCAGCCACGAAGTAGAGTGGCTTGACAGCCTCTGGCATACGGCGGTTATTATTCTCCATGTAAATCTCTTCCGTCTTGAGCATACCAGCCTTGATACCCTCTTCAGAGAGGAACTTCACGAGTGGGCGATTCTTAGGAAGTGACTTATATGAACGGTAGAGGGCAAGGAAGCCTTCATCCAATTTCTGCTGATTATTCTCTTTTCTACCCTCAGCGATGAGCTGCTTAGCGTCAGAAAGATACTGAGTGGCGAGTTTTCTCTGCACTGCAACGAGTCTCTCCACGAGTGGCTGATATTCCACGAACATCTGATCGCCGCCCTTTGGCACTGGTCCGCTGATAATAAGAGGGGTACGCGCATCGTCAATGAGTACGCTATCGACCTCATCGACGATAGCATAATTGTGGCGACGCTGCACCAAATCCTCTGGCTGCATTGCCATATTGTCGCGCAGATAGTCGAAACCGAACTCATTATTGGTACCGAAAGTGATGTCAGCCATATAAGCTCTGCGACGAGCGTCAGAGTTAGGCTGATGCTTATCAATACAATCCACCGAGAGACCATGGAACATATAGAGAGGACCCATCCACTCGGAGTCACGCTTAGCGAGGTAATCATTGACAGTAACGACATGAACACCGTTTCCTGTAAGGGCATTGAGGAATACAGGACATGTAGCCACGAGGGTCTTACCTTCACCAGTAGCCATCTCGGCAATCTTACCCTGATGGAGCACGATACCACCGAAGAGCTGCACGTCATAGTGAACCATCTCCCACTTGATGTCGTTGCCACCCGCTGTCCAGTGATTGTGATAGATAGCCTTATCGCCGTCTATGGTCACGAAGTCATTGGCTGGGTTTGCTGCAAGTTCGCGGTCGAAGTCAGTTGCAGTAACGATAGTCTCCTCATTCTCTGTGAATCGACGAGCTGTATCCTTGACAATGCTGAACACCTGTGGGAAAACCTCATTGAGGGCATCCTCATATCTGTCGAGCACCTCTTTGTCGAGCTTATCTACTTGTGAGAACAAAGACTCACGTTCATCGATTGGAGTCTCTTCGATCTTTGCCTTCAGTTCGTCAATCTGCTTCTTGAGATCATTTGCAGAGTTCTGCACATAGCTCTGAATCTCCTTAGTCTTGGCACGGAGTTCGTCGTTTGACAATGCCTGAATGGCAGGGTACGCCTCCTTGATTTTCTCTACGAGAGGCATGATAGCCTTGCGGTCTCGGCTTGCTTTGTTGCCGAAAAAGGCTTCTAATATAGTCTTGAAATTCATATCTTGTTGTATTCTATTTCTGGATTCGTTCAATCAATTTGCAAAAATAATACTTTTTTTTCAAAAAAGCGAAAAAAATGATGATTATTTGCGCCTTGCCTTAAAACGCGTGAAACCAAACTGATTTGTATCAAAATAACAATTTCGAAGCAAAATGATAGTTTTTGCTTACAATCCGCTTTTTCACCACCTCCGAGTTGACTCGCCGTTTTTGGGTAAAAGCATGGAGATTTCTGATGGTTTTCTTGCTTTTACGAGGAAGAAAATAGACATTGCGATGCAATAACTATGCTTTCACCTTGCAATAGCTATGCTTTTACATCGTAATATCTATGCTTTTACAATGCAATAACATAGCTTTTACTTAGTAAAATCAATGTTTTCACACCGAAAAAGCGCACTTTTCGCCTTACAATCTTTTGCTTTTCAGAAGCTCAAAATCACACCTTATTGATTTACAATCAGATACATTTTTCGCAAATACTCACGGATTTGTGCGCTCTTGGATTTGAATTTTCAAATTCGCAATTCTCGCAAGGCATTCAAAAAGCGGAATGTAAGTAAAATTGTTATTTTTCTTTTAATCTGTCATTCTTCACAGAAGCAAACAGCAGGGCAAAGAGACTGGCACGAAAAGGCTAAATGTCTCTTTGTCCAAAGGCTCCTTCTTTAGAATAAAGGCAGGCTCCTACAACCGTTAGGAGCTCGAATACGGATTGCCTTTGAGATGGTAGGAGCAATACAATCGGTGCTGACTACCGTGGAAATACGACCCGGTTTCACACCGGTTCCATAGAATATTATCGGGAATATGACAGGAGTGGCTGAAACATTGTATTTCTCTCCTGTGTTTTCATTGAGCACTTGCCAGCCTGGCGCCACTTCGAAAACGATGTCGCCAGAGAGGTGTGGATTATATGTATTGCGGATTTTTGCTATGTCTTCATTTGACGGTGAGAGGATTCTATCTACGGTATGAACGTCTCTGATGCCGTCGCTCATAAGCAAGCAACTACGCGCATTACTGAGCACCTCGAACATATCAAGATGCTGCTGCTCAATGAGTTTTCTGTTAAGGTAAATCTGATTATGGTAAGCCGCATCGACATATTGTCCCTTGCCATAAAGCGATACAAGGTACATATTGAGCAAATTGGCTGTACGGTTTATGTAGAATGTTCCTGAAGGGATGCCATACTCGGCGTAGCCTCCATTGTCCTGCTCCTCACAACCAGTGGAAGTCACGACAAAAAGGACACGTCCCTTGCCCACTCTGCTTTCCAATGTCTCTACAAGACGCTTGACTTCATAGTCCAGGCGCATATACGTATCTTGCAGTTCCATACGGCAATCCTTCAGCGAAGCATCGCTATATTTCCCCGCATAATACTGCACGCACAGCAAATCCGTAACATCATCAGCCCCAAGACGATAGGCAGCCTGCGTCTGCAATGCCATTTCCGTCATGTCGATGTTTACGAGAGCGCTCTTCTTATAATCCACAAAGCGTGTCTGCCCCGTAAAGGCATGCGAGAAAGACTTCTCCATTCCGCCTCCCATAAAGAAGCTCATGGTCTCCGCCTCCTTGGCGTAAGGAGTCCATTTCTCTGTCTTCAAGCGTTTTTCGAGTGAATTATATGCTGTAACCTGCGCAGCCCAACCTTGTGCAACGGCTGGGTAATAGTTGGTGGAAGTCCACGAACCTGAGTTATCATCTATCCACAATACGCAGTCGGCAGAATGCCCTGCACTGAGTATTGCAGCGTCTCTCCACGGTGCGATGCTGACCACCTTCGACTGTCCGTTGGTGAAAATCTTCAGTTCGTCGCCGATAGTGGAAGTCAAAAGTTTAGCCGCTGAAGCGGCATCTCTCTCTTTTGCTTCTTTTATTGATTTATCTTCTGTGCAGAATACCGGGCGTGTGGTCTTGCGGTCAAGCCATGAACTTGACACGATTCCGTTATAATAAGGTAAAGAACCCGTGGAAATCGTTGCGTTAGCAGACGCTCTATCTGCCGGTACAAAGTCGTTTACTGCCTCATCATAGACTCTTCCGCCATTGAGAAGTTTATTGAATCCGCCATCCTTGAACAGGGTGCAGAAGGTCTCCATGTAATCAGAGCGAAACTGATCTATGGTGATATTCACCACGAGTCGTGGCGGTTCTTGTGCCGTATTCTGCGCCAAAATGCCATTGGTGTACATCGACGCCAATATCAGGAGGGAGAGGTATCTATATGTATTATTCGATTTGCTCATTTTATTTTTTCGGGTTCTTCACGATTCTTATCAACAAACTCAATGCCAAAATATTCAATCCTTCTGCATAACTCTGGAAAAAGTTGCCAAACAAGAATATTTCTATTATCACGAGAGCTATCATCCTTTTGCGCCTCAGCGTGACAAACGGAGAGTAAAGCACGAGCCATAATGGGCAGAAGAGGAATATCTGGAAATTTAATTTCACGGTAGGGTGCTCGCTGAACATCATCACTACGAGAAGCAAGCCAAGGAGTCCGAGAAGATTAAAGACGATATAGTCAAACCATTTGAGTTCCTTACGGATAAGAAATTTCTCACACATGGTAAATACTATTACCAAAATGAGGAACAACACCGAGCACGCCTCTGGAGAAAGCGGGAAACCAGCCATCGGTTCAGCCATGCTTTGTCCAGCAGGAAGCAGAATGGAAGTGGATTCTACGAGTGGCTTTTTGGCTCCATTTGGCAATATTACGATGGCAGAATCAAAGTCTGCCTCCAGCATTTCCGGGATAAACTGCCTCTCGGCATGAGTCATTTTGGCATCCGACCCCACACCAAGCAGGAAGTCATTGCCCCACTGACACCATGGATAGTCAGCATTTTTGGAATGTATCAAGTCGCGGAATGTCTCATCTTCTGGTTTGTTTTTCCATGACTGATACTCCACTTTGCCTTCCATTGCCTTGACTATTACGTCACGTGCACGCGTAGTACAATTATCATAATAGAAATTATAGCGGTATATTCTATTCTCCGGCTTGCTGTATTCATCCAGTATGGCAAGGAATTTCCTTTTCTCCTGCTGGGTCATGTTGAGCTTCTGCTGGATTACCTCCGAACCGTAATAATAGTATTCACGCAGGAATCGCTCGGTCGAATCCATCGCCATCATGTAGTCTGTCTCTCCCATTATGAAATGATAGACAAAGTTTGGCTTACTGGAATCAAAGACACCCCAGTTTACGACCATATCTATCCCACCCTCCGTATCGACGATGCGGATGGCAGTATGCCCATAAAGACTATAAACTTCTTCGTGTGGCTTGCAGGTCAGCAGACTTATTTCTACGCTTGCGAGGGCGGAATCACTTATCTCGGAAAGTGACATGTCCGGCAGCGGGCTCGCTTGTGCTTCATAGTTAAAAAGCAACAAAAGCGCAACAAAAGTGGTATAAAAAAACCTTATTATTCGTTTCACGATGCAAAAATAACTTATATTTCTCACATTTCATGCATTTATTTCATTTTTTTTCGATAATTTTGCAAGCGATTAAGTTTCTTTGAGAACAAAACAGATAAAATGAAGAAAAATATTCTGGCTTTCTGCCTGTCCATCCTCGCTACTGCCGCCTTCGCTCAGAGTGGCACAAACTCACCATATTCACAGTATGGACTCGGCGTACTTACCGATCAGGGTAACAGTTACAACCGTGGTATGAACGGAGTTGGACTCGGTCTGCGCGAAAGCAACCAAATCAATTACATCAACCCTGCATCATATTCCTCCATCGACTCGCTGACTTTCGTATTCGATGTGGGCATGTCGCTGCAGGTAACTAATTTCAAAGAGGGCAACGTAAAGAAGAATGCTAAGAACGCCGACTTCGAATATGCAGTCGGTGGATTCAGACTTATGCCTAAAGTAGGACTCGCTTTCGGTATTATACCTTTTACTAATATAGGCTATAACTATCAATCCACTGGCACAGTAAATCGTGATGACATATCTGGCACTACCACTTACACCAACACTTACAGCGGTGAAGGCGGTCTGCACGAGGCATTCGTCGGACTCGGATGGCAGCCGGTAAAGGGCGTTTCGCTCGGTGTCAATGGCGGTTATCTTTGGGGAAACTGCACTCGCACCGTGTCAAATGCTTACTCCGACAGCTATGTCAACACGCTCTCCAAGACTATGTCGTTCGATGTAACCAACTATAAGGTCAACTTCGGCGTGCAACTCTCAAGAAATCTCTCCGCTAAAGACCTTCTCACCCTTGGCGCTACATACAGCATCGGACACAAACTGAATGCTGATCCTACACTCGACATCGTGAGCACCAACTCACAGACCAGCGTGACAGACACCATACAATTCGTAGCAAACAATGGTATCGAACTGCCACATGAGTTTGCCCTCGGTCTGGCTTACACACACAACAACAGCTTTACCGTGGCTTTCGACTACCAGATGCAGCAGTGGAGCAAGGTGCATTATCCTAAATATAATGACACTGGCAACGGCAAGCCTACCTTTTATTCCGCTTCTGGAATGTTCTCTGACAGACAGAAGTTCAATCTCGGTATGGAATATTGCAGAGACAAGGCTGGACGAAACTTTGCTTCTCGCGTATGTTACCGTCTCGGAGCAAGTTACACCACTCCTTATCTCAAAATCAACGGACTGGAAGGACCTAAGGAATTTTCCGTAAGCGGCGGTTTCGGACTCCCTATCCTCAATCAGTGGAACAACCGTTCCATCCTCAATATCAGTGCGCAGTGGGTTCGCTCTTCTGCAAAGGATATGATTACGGAGAACACATTCCGCATCAATATCGGACTTACATTCAATGACCGCTGGTTTGCTAAATGGAAGTTTGATTAACATGATAATGAAATCATAACGTGACAACTATCAATTCTTCAGATTATAAAGCTATGGAATCACCCAGGAGTGACAGGAATTTCACTTCTGGGGGTTTCCCTTTTTGGTGCATTTGCCTGATGATGGCGCTCTCTTTCTTCGCCTGCAACAACCCGAAGGAACATACTGCGCCTGCCATTCATGACCGAGACTCCGTCGCAATGATGACAAGCTACGGCATTAACACGCTTATCAGCGACTCTGGAGTGATGAAATACCGCATCGTAGCTGAGAGATGGGAAGTCAATGAAAATCTCAATCCTGCCAGATGGATATTCCGCCGCGGACTTTTCCTTGAGCAATTCGATGAGAAATTCCACGTAGAAGCTTACATCCAGTCGGATTCTGCCTATTATTTCACGGTAGATAAACTCTGGCATCTCATTGGTAATGTGCGCATTCTCACAGTGGAAGGCGTACGATTCAGCAGTGAGGAACTATTCTGGGACCAGCAGAAGCATGAGCTTTACTCCAACAAATTCTCTCATCTCATCACTCCACAGCGTGAAATGCAAGGCTCTTACTTCAGAAGCGATGAGCACATGCAGCATTATTACGTTTCCAATTCGAAAGGCTCATTCGAGAAATCGGATATGATAAAGGAAGACACTACATCCACTTCCACGCCTAATGAGGAGAACGCCACACCAAGACGCGACCCTACCATGCCGCACCGAAGCGGACAATAGTCATTCCTTACGGTCTGGAAAGCGCCTTTTCATCGGGCTTTATGCTCGCTACAAGACGCTTTCCACGCACAGAATAGGCTGATATACAGCACTCTACACAATAACAAAAACGATAAGCATAGATGCTAATAACCTCCATCATAATAACCATGCTCTTCTCCGCCTTCTTCTCAGGCATGGAGATTGCATTCGTGTCGAGCAACAGAATGCTTGCTGAAGTAAACCGCGAGAACGGTAATTTCAATGATAAAATCGTCTCTATCTTCTACAAGCACCCTAATATGTTTGTCTCTACTATGCTGGTGGGCAACAATATCGCGCTCGTGGTGTATGGCATCCTCTTCGCCAAACTCTTTGATGCTACGCTCTTTGCTGGACTTTCCGAGCCTGCAAAGGTCACCTGCGACACGCTTCTCTCTACGCTTATCGTGCTCTTTACTGGCGAATTTCTGCCCAAGACTCTTTTCAAGGCGAGCGCAAACAAGTTGCTCACTTTCTTTGCTTTCCCAGCCTTCATCTGCTATATCGTCCTTTTCCCTATATCACGTCTTTGCACCCTGCTCTCAAAGGCTTTGCTATTTATCCTCGGTGTCAACTTGAAAAAGGAGGAAAACAATGAGGAATTCTCCAAGGTGGACCTCGATTACCTCGTTCAGCAGAGCATCGACCAGGCGGAAAATGATGAAGACATTGACGAGGAAGTGAAGATTTTCCAGAATGCTCTCGACTTTTCTGACACTAAAGTGCGCGACTGCATGATTCCACGTACAGAGATTCAGGCGGTGCCTTCCGACTGTACACTCGCTGATTTGCGCCAGATGTTCATACAAAGCGGACACTCCAAAATTATTGTATATGAGGAAGATATTGACAATATCATAGGTTACATCCACTCTTCCGAACTCTTCCACGATGCTAACGACTGGAAGAAGCACATCAGGTCGCTGCCTTTCGTCCCTGAAACGATGGCTGCCAAGAAACTGATGCACACTTTCCTGCAGCAAAAGAAGAGTCTTGGCGTCGTGGTGGATGAATTTGGAGGCACCAGTGGCATCGTCGCACTCGAAGATATCGTCGAAGAAATATTCGGAGAAATAGAGGATGAGCATGATAAAGCCAACTATATCTGTTGCGCTACTGATGATGGTCATTATCTCATTTCTGCCCGACTGGAGATTGATAAGGTCAACGAAACGCTCGACCTCGACCTCCCTGAAAGCGATGATTACAAGACTGTGGGCGGACTTATCCTCGACAGATACCAGAGTTTTCCGAAACTCAATGAGATTATCATCGTCGATGAGAAATACGAATTTAAGATTGTCAAGAACACAAAGACAAAAATCGAACTCGTAAAACTACGCATTCTCGAAGAAAAATAAGCTATTTCATGCAGTCAAAGGATTCCTTCCGCCGACTGTTTCAAATACTCTTTCATGCACTTTTACCTGCTATTTCAAGGATTTTTTCCTGTAGTTTCAGGTAAAAGTGCTATTGTTTTTTGAAAAAATAAGGCAGAATAGACGATTATTCCATTTTTTTTATTAACTTTGTACGCAATTTGCACGCGCATATATATAATATAACTCATAACAACGCCTATCGGCTTAACCTGACTATATCATAAAAGCGTAGCAAAATCATGATAATAAATAAAAACTAAATAATAAAAAAAACTAAACAAAATGGCAGCATTAGGAAAAATCAGAAGCAAAGGCATCCTGCTGGTGAGCATCATCGGTCTTGGCCTTTTCGCTTTCATTGCCGAGGAAGCTTTCCGCTCTTGTGAGGCTTCCAAGAACAACGAACGCCAGCAAATCGGTGTCGTTCTTGGCGAAAAAATGACTTATGAAGAGTTCCAGAAACTCGTAGATGAGTACTCTGACGTTATCAAGATGATGCAGGGTAAGGAAAACTTCACAGAAGATGAACTCAACAGCCTCCGCGATCAGGTGTGGAACTCTTACGTTCAGTCTAAGCTTATCGAGGAAGATGCTAAGAAACTCGGTCTTCGCGTTACTGATGACGAGATCCGTGCCATCCTCAATGAGGGCACAAACCAGATGCTTCTTCAGACTCCTTTCGTAAATCAGCAGACAGGACGCTTCGATGCTAACCAGCTCAAGCAGTTCCTCAGCGAGTACAAGAAGAACACCAACCCACAGCTCCAGGAGCAGTATCAGAAGATCTACAACTACTGGAACTTCATCGAGAAGAGCCTTCGTCAGCAGATTCTCGCTCAGAAGTATCAGACTCTCCTCGCTTCTACATTCCTCTCTAACCCTGTTGAGGCTCAGCAGGCTTTCAATGAGGCTAACGAAGAGGCTGACATCGACCTCATCGCTTTCCCTTACTCTTCTGTAAAGGATGCTGACATCAAGGTGACTGACGCTGACCTCAAGAGCAAATATGAGGAACTCAAGCCTACTTTCCAGCAGTATGAGGAGTCTCGCGACATCAAGTACGTTAGCGTAAAGGTAAACGCTTCTGCAGCTGACAAGAGCGAACTGTTGAAGAAGACCAATGAGTATGCTAAGGCTCTCGCTTCTGCTGAGGACCCTGCTGAGGCAGTTCGCAAGTCTGGTTCAATCATTCCTTACCTCGGTGTTCCAGTCAATAAGAATGCTTTCCCTACTGATGTGCAGCTTCTTCTCGACTCTATCGCTGTAGGTTCTACCACAGCTGTCAAGGAGAATGCTCAGGACAACACTCTCAATGCGCTCCGTCTTATCAGCAGAGCACAGCTCCCTGACTCTATCCAGTTCCAGGCTATACAGGTAGGTGGCAACACTCCTGAGGAGGCACACAAGCGTGCTGACTCTATCTATGCTGCCCTTTCTGCTGACGCTTCTCAGTGGGAGGCTATCGCAAAGAAGTATGGTCAGACTGGAGAAAAGACTTGGATGACTACTCAGCAGTATCAGTATGCTCCTTCACTCGATAAGGATACCAAGAATTATCTTAACGTTCTCAACAATGCAGGCGTGGGCGAGCTCAAGAATATCGCTACTAATGGTGGCAACATCATCGTTAAGGTGAGCGACCGCAAGGCGATGACTACTAAGTATATCGCTGCTGTCATCAAGACTGAAATCGCTTTCTCTAAGGATACTTACTCTAAGGCTTACAATAAGTTCTCTCAGTATGTAAGTGAAAACCAGACTATCGAGGCTCTCGAAAAGAACGCTAAGAAGTATGGCTACACATTGGAGACTCTCAGTGACGTGGTAAATTCTCAGCACAATGTGGCTAACATCCACTCTACTCACGAAGCTCTCAAGTGGATTTTCGATAATAAGGAAGGTAATGTTTCTCCTCTTTATGAGTGTGGTGACAATGACAACCTCCTCGTAGTTGGTCTTACTAAGATTCACAAGAAGGGCTATCGCGATCTCGACGACCCAATGGTGAAGGAAAGAGTCAAGGCTGAAGTAGTCAAGGACAAAAAGGCTGAAAAGCTCATAGCTGAGGTTTCTGGCATCAAGAACGCTAAGGAAGCAATAGCAAAGGGTGCTAAGGTTTCTTCTGTAAACCAGGTTTCTTTCGCTGCTCCTGTATTTGTCGCAGAGACAGGTGCTTCTGAGCCTGCTCTCTCTGGTGCTGTTGCAGCTACAGGCAAGGGCAAGTTCTCTACTCATCCTGTCAAGGGTAACGCTGGCGTATATCTCTTCGCTAAGAAGAATGTCAACAAGCGCTCTGGCGTTAAGTTCAATGATAAGCAGGAGGAATCTAAGCTTGCTCAGCGCCATCTCCAGATGGCTTCTGGCTTCATGGGTGAACTTTTCATCAAGGCTGACGTCGTGGACAACCGTTACCTCTTCTTCTAAACAATCAAATAAAAAGATTCTGAGAATCAGTTTTCTTGAATTTGTGAATCAAATAGGATTGATTTAGAGATTCAAAAAGGTTAAACTGAAGAATCAAATAGGATTGATTTAGAGAATCAAACAACTTGATTTGACAAGGCAGAGCATTGTCTTTCAATCATATTTCCACCTCGCAATCACATTGATTGCGAGGTGTTTTTTTTTATGCTCGCTTTCCACTTTCTTGCGAGTATTTATCCATTGTCTCGATTATTTTTCGTACCTTTGCAAATGCTTTGTGTTTTTTTGACAATAAAACACACAACATCTTGTTATATATATAATAGGTAAAGCATGATAACTGCATCGATAGTGACATACAATCATACCCTTAACGACATTGAGCCGGCTATACATAGTCTGCTCAAGTCTGACGTGTCACATATCTATATCATCGATCATAGCGACAGAAACGACCGAGAATTTCTCGTTTCTCTTCAGCAATACGGCGCTGAACAGATGGCTGACGATGCTGACATACGCAGACGTTGCAATGCTAAAAGCCTCATATTGTCCTATCATAAGCATGAGAACAATGGCTACGGAGGCGGACATAATGTTGCCATCAGAATGGCTATGAAGGCTGGAAGCGAGTATCATATCGTGGTAAACCCTGACGTTTGGTTTGACAATGATGTGATTTCTACGATGCGCCAGTACATGGACACAAACAAAGATGTGGGACAAATGATGCCAAGAGTGCTCTTTCCTGACGGCACTATCCAGCGTCTCTGCAAACTATTGCCTACCCCACTCGATATGTTTGGCAGACTTTGCTTGCCGCCTTTTATCATCAATAAGCGCAATAATCTCTACGAACTGCGCAAATTTGGTTACGATAAGATTATTAATGCGCCGTATTTATCGGGCTGTTTCATGTTTTTCAGGCTCTCTGCATTGGAAGAGACGGGGCTTTTCGATGAGCATTTCTTCATGTATGCCGAAGACATCGACATGACGCGACGTATGCATCAGCACTTCAAGACTCTCTTCTTCCCTTCCGTTACCATCTATCATCGCTTCAGCAGAGCCTCACATCGCAGTCTGAAACTATTCTTTATCCACACTGCTAACATATTTATGTATTTCAATAAGTATGGATGGTTCGCTGATGCGGAACGCAAATCTACAAACAAAAAAGCCATCGAACAATGCGCATCTTGCTCATAGGAGAGTTTAGTAATGTCCATGCCACCTTAGCAGAGTCATTCCGCAAGGCAGGACATGAAGTCCTTCTGGTCTCAGATGGTGACGACTGGAAGGGCTATAAGCGTGATATTAGCATCCGAAGGCAATACAAAGGGAAGGCTGGAACGCTGCATCTGCTCATGCAATGGGCGCTGCAACTGCCTAAACTCCGTGGTTTTGACATCGTACATTTCATCAATCCGAAGTTTACAGATATGCACCCAGCGGTGGATAAGCGCCTTTTCGATTGGCTTTCACGCCATAATAAGCACGTCACACTGGGGCTTTATGGCGATGATTACGTAGTTATCAGGCAGTTAGAGCGTGGCATTCTCGAGTATAGCGAACTGCAAGCATTCGGAAAAAGCATCAATATCACTGAGCAAAAGCAACGCATTCACGCCTGGACTACTGCGTGCCGATCGCTCTGCGAACACATTGTGGAGCGTGCTGAAATCCTTATTCCATGCCTATATGAGTATTATTTCCTCTACAGAAGTCTCCATCAGGATGCAATAGACGGCAAACTGCATTATATCGGACTTCCTATCAATCCGTCAAACCGCAATCCGAAAGAGATTGGAGCAAGGGTCAGAATCCTCATTGGCATTCAGAAAAAGCGCTGCAACACGAAAGGCACGGACAAGATGCTGCCTCTCTTCGAACGTTTGGCAGAGCAATATCCCGACAAAGTCGAACTGATAAAGGCGGAAAATATCCCTTTCTACGAATACCGCAAACTGCTTTCTTCGTGCGACATCCTCGTAGATCAGCTCTATAGTTACACTCCTGCCATGAACGCCCTTGAGGCAATGAGTCATGGCATCGTAGTTATCTCTGGCGGAGAGGAAGACTATTACCGCTTTATCGGTGAGGAAACACTGCGCCCTATCGTCAATCTTCGTCCGTTAAATGATAAAGAAAACTACAAGATAATAGAGCAAATAGCCCTCGACAGCGACCTTCTCAGCAGGAAAAAGGCTGAGAGCATTGCCTTCGTAGCGAAATATCACAATGCTGACAATATAGCAAAAGAATATCTGAATCTATGGCAAAGCCTACTCTGACCGTCATCATACCTGCTTATCAGGTCGGCGATACTCTCGCAAAATGCGTCAATAGCGTCGCGAGTCAGGACTTCCAGTCTTGGCAAGCCATAATAGTGGATGATGGAAGCACCGACGATACGCCACAGATCGCTGACTATTTAGCATCTCAAGACTCCCGCATCATCACCGTACATAAGGCTAATGGCGGACTGAGCGATGCCAGAAACTACGCCCTCGACATTCTTTTCGGCAAAACGACCATAGATATTAGTTTGCCATTAGGCATTACCGACTACGTCACATTCATCGACAGCGACGATTATATACTCCCTGGCACCCTCTCTCCACTGATGGAAGACCTTGCCAATCATCCCGAGTATGACATCTTGGAATACTCTGCCACACTGCATGCTGGCAGTGAGAGGGAGACTATAATGACATTGCCTGATGAATTTTTCACTGATCCGAGAGACTATTGGCTGAGAGGAGAAGCTTACAGACATACCTATGCCTGGAATAAAATATATCAGAGCGACATCTTCTCTTCTGGTCATCGCTATGCGAAAGGCAGACTATTTGAGGATGTCTGGATTCTTCCTGGAATAGTGAAGAGCCATCCCAGAATAGCTACAACGCCGAAAGGAGGATATATCTACATGGATAATCCTAAAGGAATTACGCACACGGCGGCAAAGGAAGCTTCGCAATCAGCCGAACTTCTCCTTGCTCATTGCAACGCATTGTCCACACTTGGCATCGACCTCACTGCGCCTTCACTCACTAAAGGGGAAGCTATGCTCTACCTTTCACTGCGCAATCAGCAACGAAGCATCTTGCAATTAGACCCTAATAGCCCCACTATCCTCCCCTTGCGCCACATCCCTTTCAAGGCGGCAACGACGATAAGGGAGTTTGTCAAGATATTTTTCTACAACTATCTCGGATTGAAATAGGAAACAACGGAATATATTTTTCTGAAGCTTACACCTTATTTATATATAAGTAAAGTAACACATAAAGTAATTGCCCATCACTTTCCACAGGCAGGGAGAAGCAAAAATATCAATAGAGAAAAATAAAGAAAAAATAGAGAAAAGTATATTTGTTTATTTTTCTCTATTGAGGTTTTATTATTGATTACACTACTTAGTGATTTCATTTTTCACAAATTTGCTTGCAATTGCAAAAAAATAATTGTAACTTTGCAACTTATAAGGACAGCAGTGCCCTGGTTTTATCGCTGGCTCATTATTCTCCGGGAACTTGAGCGAGAGGAAAGTCCGGGCAGCATAGAGCACTCCGCTCCCGAAAATAGGAGTTATTGGTGACAGTAAAACAGGGTAGAAGAAAACAACCGCCTCTGCCTTTCAGGTAGAGGTAAGGGTGAGAAGGTGGTGTAAGAGACCACCAGGCTGGTGGTGACATCAGTGCTGTGCCCATCGGAGGCTGTAAGTTCATGTAAACCATCGTCTGAGGGTTGCTCGCCCGACTCACTCCGATGGAGGGTAGAACGCTTGAGCCTTAGGGTAACTTAAGGTCTAGATAAATGATAGAACGCTCTGTATGTCGAGAGCCATACACGAGATACAGAACCCGGCTTATAGGGACACTGCTTTCCTTATTTTTTATTTTGATATTTATATGCTTGTAGTTTGATTATATGGTTGTCTTGTGATTTAGTTGATAATCAAAGTGCAAGCGAGTTATACAAACAACTACTCATCACCAAAACGAAAAACAAGACAACCAAACAACTAAATCACCAAACAACTAAACCACAACATTTGGCATACCTTTTGTAATAGATGCTTACAGAAAAATAATAAGCTAAAAGATAATAAACAAAACTATAAGCACTATGCAAAAAGGTAATATCGGGGTTACTACAGAGAACATCTTCCCCGTAATCAAAAAGTTCCTCTATTCTGATCACGAGATTTTCCTCCGTGAGATGGTGTCCAACGCTGTTGACGCAACACAGAAGATGAAGACCTTGGCAGAGAAAGGCGAGTTCAAGAACGAGCTCGGCGACCTCACCGTGCGCATATCTCTCGACAAAGAGGCTGGCACGCTGACCATCTCCGACCACGGTATCGGCATGACAGAGGAAGAAATCGACCGTTACATCAATCAGATTGCTTTCTCAGGCGTCAATGACTTCCTTGAGAAATATAAGGATAATGCCAATGCCATCATCGGTCATTTCGGTCTTGGCTTCTATTCTTCCTTCATGGTGGCAGACCGTGTGGATATCATCACCCGCTCTTGGAGAGACGGCAGCAAGGCTGTGAAATGGTCTTGCGACGGTAGTCCTGCCTACGAAATTGACGAAGCAGAGCGTGAAAGCCGCGGTTCTGACATCGTGCTCCATATCTCTGACGACTGCAAGGAGTTCCTTGAGAAGGCACAGATAGAGACTCTCCTCAATAAATACTGCAAGTTTATGCCTGTCCCTGTAGCCTTCGGCAAAAAGCAGGAATGGAGTTCTGAGGAAAAGAAGATGGTGGAAACTGCTGAGGACAACATCATCAATGACGTAGAACCTCTGTGGACCAAGACTCCTTCCACTCTGAAGGACGAGGACTACAAGTCATTCTACCGCACCCTCTACCCTATGCAGGATGAGCCTCTCTTCTGGATTCACCTCAATGTGGATTTCCCTTTCCATCTGACGGGTATCCTTTACTTCCCTCGTGTGCAGAGCCATATCGACTTGCAGCGCAATAAGATACAGCTCTACTGCAATCAGGTGTTCGTCACCGACCAGGTGGAAGGCATCGTACCAGACTTCCTCACCCTCCTTCATGGCGTGATAGACTCTCCAGATATTCCTCTCAACGTGAGCCGTTCTTACCTTCAGAGCGACGCTAACGTGAAGAAGATTTCCACCTATATCACCAAGAAGGTGGCAGACCGCCTTAATGGTATCTTCAAGAATGACCGTAAGGACTATGAGGAGAAATGGGATTCTCTCAAGATTTTCATCCACTATGGTATGCTGACCGATGAGTCTTTCTATGAGCGTGCTAAGGACTTCGCCCTATTCAAGGACACTGACGACAAGATGTTCACTTACGAAGAGTACAGAAACCTCATCAAGGACAACCAGACTGATAAGGAGGGCAACCTCATCTATCTCTATGCCAACGACAGAGAGGCTCAATATACTTACATCGAAGCAGCTAAAGCAAAGGGCTACAGCGTACTTCTGATGGACGGACAGCTCGACACTCCTACTGTGAATATGTTTGAGCAGAAGTTTGAGAAGAGCCGTTTCACCCGTGTTGACGCTGACGTCATCGACCGTCTTATCCAGAAGGATGAAGTGCGCAAGGTGGAATTCTCTGAGGAAGAGACATCAAACCTCTCCGAGGTGTTCCGCTCACAGATGCCTAAGATGGACAAGGTAGAGTTTAATATCGACGTTCAGGCTCTTGGTGAGAACGCATCTCCTGTGCTCTTCACTCAGAATGAGTATATGCGCCGTATGAAGGATGCTTCCCGCTTCCAGTCAGGCATGGGCTTCTATGCACAGATGCCAGATGCTTTCACTCTGATTCTCAACTCCGACCACAGCGTTGTAAAGAGCATTCTTGCCGACACCACCAGTTCCACAGCGGAGGCTCTGAAGCCTATCCTTTCTGAAATCAAGGGTCTCGAAGCTCGCAAGATGGTGCTTGAGCAGGAGCAGAAGGACAAGAAGGCTGACGAGATCACTGAGGCACAGAAGAAGGATCTGGAAGAGACACGCAGCAATATTGCAGCCGAGAATGCAAAGAAGTCAGGTATCCTCAGCGACTTTGCCGCTTCCAGCGATAAGGTGCATCAGCTCATCGACATCGCCCTTCTGCAGAATGGTATGCTCCGTGGCGCTGCTCTCGACAAGTTCCTCAAGCGCACTGTTGACTTGTTGAAGTAATTTTACTTGGGAAAAAGACCCCCTCTCATCCCCCTGTGAGGGGGAGGCTATATACGTTCTTCAGCTTGAGGTCTCTTGCTTGAGGTCTCTTGCTTGGGTTCTATCTTGTTTGTGTTCTATCTTCTTGATTAGTAACCACAAGTAGCCAGTCCGTATTCAGCCTCCCCCTTACAGGGGGATAAGAGGGGGTCTTTTTCTTTTATTCCCTCTATTTCTTCTTCAATTCATACAAATCACGGCGACGGTCACGCAGATTGCGCACGGCACCATAAGTATGAAGCTCATTGAGAAGATTGAGGTCCACGTCAGATATGAGAATCATCTCCGTGTTTGGCGTAGCCTCGGAGCGCTTTCCATCATTAGGGAAAGCAAAGTCGCATGGAGTGAACACGGCACTCTGGGCATACTGTATGTCCATATTATGCACCCTTGGCAGGTTGCCCACACTACCAGCTATAGCCACATAGCATTCATTCTCGATAGCACGAGCTTGCGCACAAACCCTCACTCTCGAATAAGCATTCTGTGTATCCGTCATGAATGGCACGAAGAGTATCTGCATTCCGTCCTGCGCCATGAGGCGTGTGAGCTCAGGAAACTCTACATCATAGCATATCACGACGCCGATTTTACCACAGTCCGTATCAAAGGTCTGGATAGTACTGCCGCCTGTCAGTCCCCAGCATTTCTGCTCATCAGGAGTGACGTGTATCTTCTCATACATATCCACATTACCATTGCGATGGCATAGGAAACCGACATTATACAGCGCACCGTCCTCCTTCACCAGAGGCATACTGCCCGTGATGATGTTGATGTTATACTCTATGGCAAGTTCACGGTATCGATCACGTATCTGTTCGGTATATTGCGCCATAGCACGAATGCTCTGCGCCTCACCCATATCATTAAATCTTGCCATCAAAGGGGCATTGAAATATTCAGGGAAGAGGATGAAATCACTCTTGTAATCGCTGACGGAATCCACGAAAAACTCCACCTGCGTGAAGAGGTCATCGACAGAAGAGTAAGGGCGCATCTGCCATTGCACGAGTCCTATTCTGACAGTCGGCTTATGGTCAACGTATGAATCCGTAGGCGGCTGATAGTAGATGTTATCCCATTGCAGGAGAGTAGCGCAGTGTTCACTCTCTTCATCGCTTGGAAGGTAGTTGCGTATCACGCGGCGCACGTGGAAGTCATTCGACAACTGAAACGTGAGCACAGGGTCGTAGATTTCCCTTGAGCGCACCTTCTCGATGTACTCCTTCGGTCTCATCTTGTCGGCATACTTGTGATAGTTTGGTATTCTTCCGCCAAACATGATAGCTTTGAGATTCAAAGTCTCGCATAGCTCCTTGCGATATTCATACATACGGCGCGCAAGTCGCAGACCGCGATAGTCAGGATGTATAAAGACCTCAATGCCATAGAGTATGTTTCCATGAGGGTCGTGCGTGTTGAAGGTCTCATTACCAGTCACTTGAGCATAAGTGTGGTCCCCCTTCACCATGTTGTAATTGACGATGATAGAGAGCGCACAGCCCACAATCTTATCGTCCACCACTATCACCACCTGTCCCTCTGGGAAGATAGTAAGGAGTTTCTTAATCTGTGCCCGGGTCCAAAACACATCCGATCCAGCATAGATACGTCTGAATGATTTAGCTAATTGGTCATAATCCTCCATCTGGAGATTACGCAATCCGACTTGTTCTATTTTACGGTTCTGATCCATAATATATAAATAAGGTGGGTTCACCATTTGTCATCCCGATACAGTAAGCGGGGCTTCTCCAATGCTCCGAAGCGTGATTTCCAGAACCCACGTCAATATGAAATCCGCTGCAAAGTTACAAATTATTTTTAGTGTAACCAACTATTATCACATAGTTTTTCTCCCAACAAAGCAAACTACTGACACAAGCGTATTATCATAGCTGACAAAATGACAAACTGAGGATAAATCTGGCGGAAGGGGAAGGGGTTGTAAAATGGTTAGGGGAAAAAGAGAACAAAAGGCGATTGCTTTGCTATCATTTTGCAACAACTAAGATATTACGGCATAAAAGCATAGATATTAGGAGGTAAAAGCATAGATATTGGGCGGTAAAAGCTTAGCTTTTGCATTGTAAAAACTATGCTTTTGCAATGCTTTGATTTTCAGTTGTTTACAAAACACAAAATTATCATTGCCCTATAACGGAAAAATAGAACAATTATTGCTATCCGAATGGGCAAAAAAAGACTGGACTTTCGCAAATATCTCAACCCAAAGTATGACATAAGGGCAGAGTAAGTGCAGAAGTCCAGTTTCTATTATATTATGTTATACCAAGCATCACAGACTTCAACAAGGCAGTTTTCTCGGTAAAATCATTATTCCCAAATCAAAAAAGATTTAGATATTATGGATTATATATATATCTGTTGATAGTTTGCAATTACTATGTAATTATCCATAGATAATCTTGCCAGTCTCATGGTCGGTGTTCTCTGGCACGAAGCTCTTGTTGTACTGTGTCATACCGCGAAGGGACATACCCATATTGGAGAATCCACCATCATGGAAGAGAGTCTGCATAGTAACTTTACGGGTGAGGTCGGAGAACATGACAACGCAATAGTCAGCACACTCATCAGCGCTTGCATTGCCGAGCGGACTCATGCGGTCTGCATAGTCGAGCATACCATCGAAGCCCTTGATGCCGCCACCGGCTGTGGTAGGAGTAGGCGACTGGGAGATACAGTTGACACGAACTCCCTTCTCACGTCCGTAGATATATCCGAATGAACGGGCGATAGACTCAAGGAGAGCTTTTGCGTCAGCCATATCATTATATCCGAAGAATGTGCGATGGCTTGCCACGTATGTGAGGGCGAGGATGCTTCCGAAGTCGGAGATAGCGTCGAGCTTCTTAGCCACCTGTATCATCTTATGGAAAGAGATAGCGGAGATGTCGAGGGTCTTGTCGAGGAAACCATAGTCGAGGTCGTCGTAAGTACGCTTCTTACGCATATTGACAGACATAGCGCATGAATGGAGCACGAAGTCTATTTTGCCTCCGAGGGCTTCCTGAGCCTTGATGAAGAGAGTCTCCAGGTCTTCCACGCTTGTAGCGTCAGCAGGGATGATGACAGCATTAGTCTTCTTAGCAAGTTCGTCGATAGTGCCCATACGGCAAGCTACAGCAGTGTTAGTTAGTACAATCTGCGCACCTTCTTCTACGGCACGCTCAGCTACTTTCCATGCAATGGACTGGTCGTTGAGGGCACCAAAGATGATACCTCTCTTACCTTTAAGTAAATTATAAGACATTTTCAGTATTTATTGATTATATGTTATCTTGAATTATTTGATTATTCCAGTTTGCAAAGTTAGACATTTTCCCTGATATTACAAAATAATTACAGACGTATTACGCTCCGTTGCACAGTTTTCTTGATTATGGGCAATGATTTACGACAAATAGAACAAGAAAATGGAAAAATCACCTTATTGAGAGAAAATATAGCACTTTATAGACTTTGAACAGGAATAGCGACGGATGCTTGCCTTTGAGATTGCGCTTCAGGGGGTTGCGCAGGATGGAGAAGAGCAGGCGCAACAGTGGGGCGACGGTATGGCAGCGCTCGGCAAAAGTGATGATGGGCGAATGGTGTGCGAGGTCTGTCTGGAAAGCGGAGAGGGTGCGCAGGGCTTCTTCCGACTTTGAGAGAAACGCCTCATTGGTCTCGAAGATTTCAAAGCTCAATGGATTATCGACATGAGCGACCTTGAAGCCCAACTGTCCCAGTTTGATGCCGAGCAGCACGTCCTCATATCCATAATGCTGGAAGCGTTCGTCGAAAGGGCATTCCTCCAAGACGGACTTACGGATAAGGAGGTTGCAGGTGTGGATATTATCGAATGGCGACTTATTTCGCTCTGTGGCGTCGCTATTGCCTGTGTATGTGGTCTCGTAGATGTAGCGCAGATTATGCGTGAGGAAGGGGTTCTTTCGCAGGGCTTCCTCTCCTACTCTGTAGCCTCCATAGTAGCAGTCGGCGGAGGCGGAGGCTATGAGTTTGGCGTATCGGCTCAGGAAGTCGTCGCTTCTCACTATCATATCGCTGTCGATGAAGAGCAGCCACTGATGCTTTGCTTCTGCAGCGAGGAAATTGCGTATTCTTGCTCTTCCCACATTCTCTTCACGTCGGATGTAGCGGCAATGGGATAGTTCGCCCACTTTGAGGTTTGCCACTTTGCTCACCTGGTCGCGACTTCCGTCCTCGGCTACTATGATCTCGTAGTCGAGGGACAGGGCTTCTGCCTGGGTGTGGAGGACATCTGCTAAGTGGTAACAGGTGTGATTGTATGTTGGGATTAGGATTGAGAGCATTTGCTTGAATGGTGTTATTATTATAATAACTCTGGGGTTGCTCTTTTATTGTCCTTCTTCTTAACTATCGGGCGGTAATGCGCCCGACACAGTGGCGGCTACTTGCTCTTTAGGGAAAGAGGGGAAAGGGGAAAATAAGACCCCCTCTTATCCCCCTTGGGGGAAGATAAGGTAATAGGTAATAGAGAATAGGTAATAGGAGAATACACTTGCCAATCATGGTTTCTCGCTATGGAATAATCTCAAGCGAACTTTGGTAATCTCCTATTACCTATTACCTATTACCTATTACCTATTACCTAAAAAGGGGCTTTTCTTGTCTTGATTAGAATGAAAGGCGCATGCCGACACTCATGGTGCGGGCTGCACCCCAATAGCCACGGAAGGAGTCGATGTCGTGGGTCTTGCCATCAGTACCGCGCTCTATATACTTTGCATCGAAGAGGTTGCGGGCTGTGGCGAAGAGATTAAGGTTGATACCCTTAGTGATTTCTGTCTCCCATCCCACTGTGGCATCAAAGAGGCTGTAGGAAGGAAACTCGTATGAATCGGCTGTGTCCTTCTCATCAGTGCGGCTTGAAGGCTCGAAGTCTGCGTACATACGAGCATTAAACTGCCATCCTACGTGAGCATAGAGTCCTTCTGGAAGCTTTGCATCGAGCTGAGCGCCGAGCTGAGTCTGTGGAGCATCGCCTACATGGAGTCCGTCACATGAGATCTTTGTCTCTTTCAGTGTCTCGCCAGAGTAATTGTCGTAGGTAATGGCGCTGCCAGAGTTTTTCCATTTCCATGAACCCACCATTGCGTAAGCCGATGCTTTGAGCCAAGGAGTGAACTGCTGGAAGGCATTGAGTTCTACGCCCATGTGGAGAGCATTGAGTCCATTAATCCGATATTTCTCGGCAGCAGCGTTGGCTTGCTTTGCTGCACTGACGGTAAGGGTCTTGTTTCTCCATGAAGCGATGTAGCCTGAAAGCTCCATACCTCCGTTCTTCCACTTAGGACGCCATCCTGCTTCTGCCATGATGTTAGTCTCATTGGTGATGTCATTGGTGATGCTGAGGTCGCTGGAAGCGAGGAATACACCAGCGTAAGGGAGGCGTGAGTTGTAGCCTGCATTGAGATAGACGGCATTATGACGGTTTACATTCCAGAGGATACCGCCCTTAACGCTTGCTCCCCAACCGTGAGCCCAGTCAGAGCACTCGCCTGTGGCATCATTATGACGACGGTAGTTGCCATTGAAGACGGTGACACCAAGGTTTGCATTCACTGACTCTGTGGAGTAACGTCCCTGAATGAAGGCAGAGGCATGATGCGTAGTACGACCATAGCGAGAGCCTACATAGTCGCCAACGGCAAGGCTAGCATTAGTGGCAGGATCGTTGAAAGAGGTGCCTCCCAGCATATCGAGAATCTTCATCTTGGACCATGTGGCATAATACTGATACTGCACGCCGGCACTGGCTGTCCAAAGGTCATTCAGACGATAGTCAGCTGAGGTGATGGCACCAAACTGTGTATGACCTGAGAGATAATCAATCATCACATTCTTTGACACACCATCTTTCTGATTTTCAGCCACTATAGCGTCGAAATCTATATGACCATCCTCTGTCTGATGCTTTATGATGCTTGCAACGCCCGACTTATAATTATTGTATGTGGAACTACCACCACCATCAGCGATAGCGAGATAGAGCGAGTTCTTCATCTGGAGACGCTCCCCATTCATGAGATGCTGGAGCGTGAAGTATGGCTTGATGTAGTGATTATGTCCTATGCTATACTCTTTTCCATTGTAATATCCCCAGTTTTTGGAATAGTCACGACCATATTTATCCACCTCTGCCTTAGATAGCTCCGTGTTGCGCTGATCATGCTTCTCTGGCGAACCGAGAGCAGTGAATACCAATGTGTTGGCATCATTGAGTGCCTTGCTGACGGAGAGCATATAGGAGAAAGTCTTTATGTCAGTACACTCCACGTAACCGCCGCCATTGACGTAAGAGATATTGGCGTTGACGCTCCATCCATTGCCAAACTGTCCTGAGGAAAATCCGAGTGTTCCCTTCTTAGTGCCCCACTGTGTGGTGGAGAGAGAGAACTCGGTATGAGGCGCATAACTGGCTGTCTTGGTGACGATATTCACCATACCGCCCATTGCGCAGTCAGCGAGCATGGAAGCGCCAAGACCCTTCTGCACCTGTACGGAATAAGTGGCATCGGCAAGTCCCATCCAGTTGCTCCAATACATAGAGCCAGAAGTGAGTCCCTGGATAGGTATTCCATTGAGCATCACAGAGATATTATCCTGCTTGAAGCCACGCATATTGAGAGTGGCATCGCCATAGCTGCCTGTGGAAGCAGTGGCATATACGCCAGGAATACCTTGAAACATCTCAAGATAGTTTGGTGCTGTCTGGTGCAGATTGATGTCTGCTGGCGAGATAGTGGTGAGATTGAGCGGAGTCTTGTTAGCTTTAGCGAAATGCGCCTGTACGGTGACCTCCTGAAGGTTGATGGCAGAATCGACAGGAAGCTCGATGCTGACATGATTTGACTCTGGGTAGTTTGCGTTGCTCGCAACCTTCTTTACTTCAATGCCATTGACCGCATTGACTGCAAGAGGAAGAATTGTGACACCCAATGCAACAATTTGATTCTTTTTCATTTTGATTGAAACATTAAATTGTTATAATAAAGGGCATAACAATTCAAGGCTTTTGTTTCAAAAGAAAGGCATGGTCAGTCATGCTTCAGACGAATATGAACGACAATAAAAAAAGAAATACGCGAGCGAAACCATTCTTCTTTCGACTCAATCGTATGCTGATATCCTTCATACTATGCTGAAAGCGGTGATGACCTACTTTCAATTCAAACATTCTTCTTTCATCCAGACTATGACTGTCGGTACCGTAGTTGCAACGGTTCGTGCCTATATTTAGGCTCGCGGACTATACCGCCGATCGGGATTTTCACCCTGCCCTGAAGAGTTTGCGGGTGCAAAAGTAATGATTTTATTTGTTATAAACAAAAAAAGAAAGCAAAAAAATCATTTTTTTGTTGGTTGGAATAAAATATCAATAAATAAAAATATATAAAAATTGTCTTGTTGTTTTGTTGTCTTGTTGTTTAGTTGTTTAGTTGTTTAGTTGTTTGTAGAACTCATTTGCGATTTGACTATCAACTAAACAACTAAACAACCAGACAACTAAACAACAAAACAACTCACCTAAGCGTTATTCCCATTATTCCTACAACTATATCATTAGAGAGGGGAATGATAGTGAAGGAGCGAAGCTTCTTAGAAGGAGAGAGCGGCATGGAGAGAAGCTGGGCAGCTCCTCCTGGTATCTCACGACCATAGACTTCATCCGACTTGATGGACAAGGCTGTGCCAAGGTTGCGCGACACGGTACCAGTGGCAAGGCAAATGCGAACCGGACGCGGCTCTACCGTCTGGAATGCTTTACCATCGACGTAGAAATCCTGCTCTATCGGACAATAATTGAACGGCGGAATGAGATGCAAAGTGTCGCTCGTGCCATCCTTATAATTGGCTATTATAATGGCATTATCCATGTGGGTCTGCATGTAATTCGTGCTTCCTGCAAGGAGAATATGCGCCACACTTGCCTTCTGCGCCTTCACCGGAATGGTCAACGCAGAGGGATAATTATCCCAAAGGGAGACGAAAGCGATGTTCTTGCCCTGCTGAGGAGTAGCAAAAGGAATGCCTCCTACATCAAAACGATCGCCCACGGCAAGGGAACGGAACACGCTGTCGTTGATCTCAGGACAGTAGGTAGGGTGACACCACTCCCCTATTCCCTGCGTAGGAATCTGAAGTGTGGTAGATGAAGGACGAGGAGAGACGTAGTTATTGCGGAAAATATCACTCACATTAGCATTGAAAGCCTTTGACATATCCACCATTTTTGCCTTCTTTCCCTTTATGATTACATCCTTCAGACCCAACGACTCCACAGTCATCGCATTGCTTTCAGAGAGAGACAGCGTCGCTTCCGATGCATTATCATTAGGCAGAAGCACTGGTCGCTCTGCTGAATCCTGCGGAATAGTTATAAGGAATGACTGCTCAGTGGCGGTGGTACCAGCGTAGTCTGTATATTCTCCCTCCGCTCCATTGATACGTGCAACAATCTGCAACGGACTGGAGAAATGCTGGCAGACAGTAATCATCGCCTTATCCTTTCCCACCTTCTTATATTTATAAGAGAGATACGGCGTCTTCACCTCGCAAGAGTCCCAGGAAAGGGGGAAACCAGGACGGACAAAGCACTTTCCATCGAGCGCCTGCGGCACTATTCCGAAGAAGCCCTGGATGAGAGTGCGGGAAGAAATGCCTACATTATCACCGAAATCACGATAGCATTCGCCTCTCGCAGCATCGTAATAGTTTATCTGTCCGAAGTTGGCTGGCGACTGTCCGAGATACATCTGGTCCATGATATTCGACTTCATGAGCTTATATCCCTCCGTGGTATTGCCTGCTTCAAAATAAGCTAACGCCGTGTGCATTATCTCGGCTGATGCCACATTATTGATACTCCATGCGTAAGGGAGCCAGTCGGACGTGGAAATCACCTGGTAACCACTATGCTCTTGCCCCGCTATCTCTACGTCGATATGCGGAATATGATTGGTAACATAGCGAGTTGCCTCATACATCTGGGCTGGACTGCCCACTCCACAGTCGATAGGAGTATATACACTCCAAAGCGCTGCGTCGGCATGCTTGCGCTGACCGCCCAACTTATCTTGATATTCAGCCCAGTGGGCAGGAGTCGGAGTGCGCGTTCCAGTCAGTATATCCGAAGGCTTTGGCACGTAGGCTTCTTTGCCCTCAAGCCATAATCTCTCATTCATCGCCTTGCGAATGGCTTCGGCTTCACGTCTGTAAGGCTCGGCATCTTCGCCTATTCTCTCCGCTATCTTGGCAGCAAGGAGGTTTCCACGATAATTATATGCAGAAGAATGAGTCACGGCACCATCGCTATAATACAGTGCATCGCTTGCCCAAATGCAGCAATAAGCATCATATAGATGGTCATTGTCAGAGTCGAAATTGAGTTTTTCCCATGCCAGATGACGCTTGATGACAGGCCACATCTTCCTCATATATGCAGTGTCAGCATCATACTGGAAATGCCACATCAGTTCATCGATGTAATTGAGATTCATATCGTAATGGTGCATCTGGTCATTACGGTTGGGATTACGGCAGATATAACCAGTGGAATACATCTCTGTGCCCCATTTCTTCAGCGCACGGGCGCTGTTGCATTTAGGATCCTGCTGTGCTCCAGGCATCGTGACAGGCACATCCGTCACCTGCGATTTGGCATAAGCATCGAAATGCTTCACCGCACGGTCATTCCATCCCAGCACATCTCCGAGATAACCAGCACGCCATCCTGCCAAAGGCATTCGCCATCCTATCGCTCCATGAAGCCATGTCTCTCCGTCCCAGACGCCATCCGCCGCAAGGACGAGGGCAGAACCGAGAGTGTTGAGATAAGAATCGGGAGTGATAAACTGCACTCTGGAAGAGAGTTGACGGTAATATGACTTTGCATTATCATATTTCTGACGCGCATTATCATAGTCTTGGCGTGCCTTTTTATCATCTTTTACGAAGGAAACAGTCTGGAAATCCAGCGTTGCAAAGACGTCTTCCGAGGGCTTTACTTTTTCTATCTGAATGCTTTCCGATACGAGATTTCCCTCATCAGCTGACGGCTCGAAGCATCCTGGCTTGTCAGCTCCCATGTCTCCATTGCGATGCAACTTTCGATTGGCTATATCGCAGACCTTCGACTGGATAGCGATGCCTTTCTGAAAGCCTTGCATCTTGAAATGAAAGACTGCGCCTTCTGCATCGGGAAGCGCCACGACATCAAGATGAAGCGTGGCAGCACTACCCCATCGGTCGTCACGAAGCACGTATGTACGCATTCCTTCCTTATAGTAGGACTCGCATTGCTGGGTCTCGTCCAACTGCACTCCGTCGAGATAAAACCTAAGGCTGCGGTAGTTTTTCGACTTATAAATAGCGAAAATAGGACGGTCGCTGGTCTCTATTCTGTAGTCTGTGTTGGAGCCGTAAAGAGCTCTCGTAAAACGGTTTCTGCCATTCCTCGAATAGAAAGCACCATCTTTAGGATAATATTGCATTGCTCTTGGCGACCTACTTTTGTCTATATTATTATTGACCGACTCGATATAGTCGCCCACCTTCTTTTGAGCAAAAGCGGCACCGACTATGAATGCCATAGCCAGTGCCGTCAGTATTTGTCTTTTATTCATTTTTATTTCAACTTGAAATCAAATGAAATATCAGGAGAAACTTTATTTTTCTTGATAAGTAAGGATTACTTAAACAACTGTACTGTCTCAGCATTGTCATGCTCCATCTCAAGAGAAGCCCAAAGGAATGGACCTACACCCTTAGCATCATTGTCGCGGATAGGCTCTGACATATAGTATTCGAATGAACCATCACGACGTGGATTCTTGTCAGGACCGAGACCACTGACAGAACAGCACTTGGTGAGAGAAATGGTCTTGTCTGGGTTTACCTGGATAAACTCATTGATAATACCATTGTAAGCCTTCACGCCAGCCTCCTTGTATGAGGAATCGAGATAACCGAGACGTGCGCCCTTGAGCAGACAATAAGCAAACATGGATGACGCTGTAGATTCAAGGTAGTTTCTTGGATCCTTGACATCAAGGACGTCATACCATACGCCAGTCTTTTTATCCTGACATTTCACTACCGCTGCCATTGACTTCTGGAACATATCTATCACCTCCTGACGGCGTGCATAGTTCTCTGGAAGGGCGTCGAGAATCTCTACCATAGCCATAGTAAACCAGCCCATAGCGCGTGCCCAACTGTGCTTGCTGAGACCTGTCTCCTTGTCTGCCCAGAACATGGTGTGACGCTCGTCCCACGCATGCTTCCAGAGTCCTGTCTTCTCATCGTAAGTACGCTCAAAAGTGGTACCTATCTGATTGACAGCATCATCATATACTTTCTTTGCCTTCTTGGCTCCAAGGAGTTCTTCGGCAGACATCGTGTAGAAAGGCAAGCCCATATATATGCCGTCAAGCCATACCTGCCAAGCATAGATTGCCTTATGCCAGAATACTCCCTTGCCTCCGGCTCCAGTCTTTGTGCGTGGCTGCTTCTGAAGTTGCTTGAAAATAGTTTCAACTGCCTTCTGTGTGCCTGCTGTCTTTGCATCTGGGAAGAGGCGATTCATGCGGAGAATGAAGCGTCCTGTGCGTACATTGTCAAGGTTATAATCCTCAAGTTTGTAGCCAGTAACATTGCCTTCTGCATCAATCATCTTTGCAGGATACTTCTTCAGATACTCTGCTATCGCTGGATTCTGATATGCAAGCCATGTGTCGAGCATACCTTCCATTTCTATTCCCATCACGTATGACCACTTACCATGAGGACGCTTCTTCTTGTCTGTGAAGTCAAGGTAATATGGTTCTGGCACTCTCTGCATCTCGCTCCATGTCATCCACTCAGAATAACGCTTGAAAGGAGCCTCAGAAAGGATGGTCTTACCATTGATTACGAGATTGTCAAAACGAATGTTGTGGCTCTTTCCTGTGCGACGAACTGGCTGGTCCTGCACTCCATTGAAGGTACAGTTCTTGATATGTATATCGTGGATATTGCTTTCCTCATCCAGTCCGTTGAGCAGAACGCCGTACTTAGACTTCTCACAGGTGACATTCTCCATGTAGATATTGCGCACTGTAGGTACGAAACCACGCTTTGCCTGCTCTTTTGGCTCGTAAACGAGGTTGACACGAAGAACAGCTTCACGGCACTGACCTACGGTAACATTGCGCATATAGATGCCGTCTGTCACTCCACCACGACAGGTGTTGGTCTTGATACGAAGCACACGATCGAGATTTGGCGAGTCCATCTTGCAGTTTTCTGCAAATACATTCTGCACACCTGCACTGATTTCAGAACCGACTACCACACCTCCGTGACCGTCAGCCATAGTACATCCACGCACAATGATATTGCGAGAAGGAGCTGGAGTGCGGCGACCATCTGCATTTCTGCCTGACTTGATGGCGATACAGTCATCTCCTGTGTCAAAGAGACAATCCTCAATGAGTACGTTTTCACAAGATTCCGGGTCACAACCGTCACCGTTTGGACCGTCATTTACTATCTTACAGCGGCGCACTGTGATGTTCTTGCTCAATGTAGGATGTATTACCCAGAATGGAGAACGAAGCAATGTGACGTCTTCGATAAGGATATTCTCACACTGATAGAAATTGATCAACTGTGGACGCATACCACATTTAGGTCCAAAGACGCGCTCTTCTGTTGGCACGCCATTGTCTGACATCCAGAGAAGGGTATTGCGGTTTGTCTTGATATTTCCCTTATCATCGACCTGCTTGTACTGCTGGTTCTTGCCCATGTAAGGCATTGACTGGCTCTGGTCAGTCTTTCCTGCTACAAAACCATACTTTGTAGCTCCACACCAAGGCCACCATGTCTCACGGCTTCCGTTGCCATCGATGGTGCCTTCGCCTGTGATTGCAATGTTCTTTGCCTGATAAGCATAGACACATGGTGAGTAATTCATGATGTCAAGTCCCTCCCAACGGGTCTTGACCAGTGGATAAAGCGATGGATCAAAAGCGAAAAGGATGGTAGCACCCTTCTCTACCACAAGATTGACATTGCTCTGCATACGGATGGCACCTGTGTTCCAGGTTCCTGCAGGTATGACAACCTTACCGCCACCTGCCTTTGAACAGGCGAGGATAGCCTTGTTGATAGCAATCTGATTTGCCTTTGCCTTGCCATTTGGCTTAGCTCCATACTTGGTGATGACGAAAGTCTTTTCTGGGAATGAAGGCGCTACGATACTTGCCTCAATGGCTTTGTACTTAGCTTCATCCCATCCCTGAGCCATTACGGCAAGAGGGAGCATGAGCAAAGACAGAAGAAAGAATGAGAGTCTCTTCATAATTTTGTTCTGTAATTGTTAGTTGGTGTTAGTTAATTATTGTAGTTTCTATTTTGTTTTCCCATAGTTTTGACATTTCTTTGCCTTTTATCAAAAAAAGCAAAAATGCCACAAGTGCACATCATGTCAGCCGACAAAGTTAAGCAAAAAAAGTGATATTACAAACTATTTTACAGATTATTAGCAAGATAAACGTTCAAATGTTAAAAAACAGAACTTTATGCTTAAAAAATTTTGTTGTTACATTTATTATACTTATATTTGCATCGATTTTTATTGGTTTCGTTATCATATTTTTTTAAAACGAAATCGCACGAGGTTGATACGTCCTGTATCAACCTCTTTTTTTCTTGGCTTATTCATAATAAAACCATATATCATTGCGTTATTATAGTAAAGAATATTGCAGAATGCACAGCAATTCTTATCTCAAGGTTGAGAAATTCAAAACTAAAAATAATATCAAACTAAAAATATACAGTGCCTATGAAGCATTTCTTTACCCTCGAAACTGCATCACCGTCTGAGAAAACACTTAACATAATAAGACAGATAGCTTACTCTTGCCGTTCGATAAAGGTCAACGGCAAATGCGAAATGGTGTGCCTTAACTGATTTATACCTTAATAATTACATAGTGTTTACCCAACCGAAAAACTGATAATCTATGACAATAGTTTCTCCTTCGCTGCTATCAGCAGACTTCCTTCATCTCGAAGATGACGTGAAGATGATCAATGAGAGTGATGCACAGTGGATTCACCTCGACGTAATGGACGGCACATTCGTCCCTAATATTTCATTCGGATTCCCTGTCATGGAAGCCGTGGCTAAGGTGTGCACTAAAAAACTCGACGTACACTACATGATTGACAAACCTGAACGCTACATTCAGCAAACGGCAAAGCTCGGAGCAATGATGATGAATGTACACATTGAGGCTACTACTCACCTTCATCGCACTATCCAGGAGATTCATAATGCTGGAATGAAAGCTGGCGTAACGCTCAATCCTTCCACTCCTATCTCTACTCTTGAAGACATTATTTGCGACGCGGATATGGTGCTCTTGATGAGTGTGAACCCAGGTTTTGGCGGACAGAAATTCATCGAGAATACTATAAACAAGGTGAAACGCCTTCGTAAACTCATAGACGAAAGCGGCTCGAAAGCACTTATCCAAATAGATGGTGGCGTACAAGCTGAGACAGCTCCTCGTCTGGTTGCTGCTGGTGCAGACGTCCTCGTCTCTGGTAGTTACGTCTTTAAGGCTAAGGATCCTATCGCTACTATCAAGAGTCTTTGCGAGCTTTCTAAGTAAACGAAGCGTTCTTACTGACTTTTCTATCCTCGATTTCTTCCCATACGTATGAGACTATTAACAGTCATTACTATTGTACTCATACAAAAGCACTGTAAATACATACGAGAAAAGTCCATAATTTCGCCCTATCTGCCTTAAGCTCCTGAGTTTCTTTCGTTTAGATATGATGGAATTAGTGTGCAATTACAATGATAATGGAGTGAGTGTACGATAATAATAGGAAGAAAGTACGATAATAATAGGAAGAAATTACGATATTTATAGGAAGGAAATACGATAATTATAGGAAGAAAGTACAATAATATTAGGAAGAAAGTACGATAATAATAGGAAGAAAATACAATGATAATAGGGTGGAATTACAATCTAATTCCACTCTATTATCGTATATATACCATTCCTGATATACAACTAATATCCAGTCATTTACAAAATAAGAATGAATAAAACTGGCGCTATTTGCTTTAAGAAACGCTTAGATTTGCTCCAAAACCAAAGTCATATCGTTCTGACGGGCCAGTTTGCGCATATTGATTAGGGCATAACGCATACGTCCAAGCGATGTATTGATGCTGACACCAGTGGTCTCGGCAATCTCTTTGAATGACATTTCCTGATAGTAACGCATGAATACCACTTCCCTTTGTGGAGCAGGAAGGAACATCATCAGTTTCTTTACATCCTTCAATACCTGCTGATTGACAACGGCAGTCTCCTGACAAATGTCCATGACATCAGCGCCAGAAAGGTTTGACAAATCATTCTCATCATTGACATCGACGAGATTAAACTGCTTCTGACGGCGATACCAGTCCATAATAGCATTGTGAGCAATACGCATAAGCCATGCTCCAAACTTTCCAGTAACTGCATATCTTCCCTTGTGAAGGTAAGTAATAGCCTTCACAAACGTTTCCTGGAAAATATCATTTGCTGTATCATTGTCGTGCACAACAAACAAAATATAAGTGAACAATCCGTTTTGAGTGCGTTGAAGCAAAAGATCAAAAGCGCGATTGTTGCCTTCCATATAGCAGACAGCCAACTGTTCGTCGGTCATCTCATTGAGATTCTTCATTTCTTAATCGTTTTTTGTTTAAGTAAATGTGGTCCGATAGGCTATAGGGTTATTTGTTATTGAAATAGTAAGTAACAACAATAGAAATCAAAATTTATTGTGCACCGTGATTAAAACATTTGCAAAAGTAATGTATTTTTAGGAGAATTGCAAACTTTTGCCACAATTATTTTATTATTTAACACAGGAAACACAATAAAAGCAGCAAACACAACTAAAAAAGAAAGGATGGGTATAAAAAAGGAAAACCGCAATCACCTAAATGATATAGATGATTGCGGTCAAGGTATTGTATGGAAAATTAGTTTTTCTTACTTAACCTTGTCAACGATTGCCTTGAATGCCTCTGGGTTGTTTACTGCGAGGTCAGCGAGCACCTTACGGTTGATTTCGATGCCTTCCTTATGCAGAAGTCCCATGAGAACAGAGTAGCTGAGGCCTTCGAGACGAGCAGCAGCGTTGATACGCTGAATCCAGAGAGCACGGAAAGTACGCTTCTTATTCTTACGATCGCGGTAAGCATAGGTAAGACCCTTCTCCCAAGTGTTCTTGGCTACTGTCCAAACATTCTTACGGGCTCCGAAGTAACCCTTTGTAAGCTTCAAAATTCTCTTTCTCTTAGCACGAGAAGCAACATGATTTACTGAACGTGGCATAGTTTTCTTTACTTTTTACAAATAGTTCGACAATAGGATTAACGGAGACACAGCAGATCACGTACCTGCTTTGTATTAGAAGAATCAACGATAGTAGAACCGAGAAGATTTCTCTTCTGCTTCTTTGTCTTCTTTGTCAGAATGTGACTGTGAAACGCATGACGTCTCTTGATCTTACCTGTTCCGGTGAAAGAAAAGCGCTTCTTTGCAGCGGAGTTTGTCTTAACTTTTGGCATTTTTTGTTAATTATTTAATTGTTATTAATTAATGGTGGCAACGCATATACCGGGCGTTACGCACGCTGTATTTCATTATTAAAGGGAACTGAGGGAAAGACAGAAGTTTTCATTTTATTATCTGCCAACTTTTACCTCATGACATTAGCCTGTCAGATTAATCCTCGTTAGAGTCCTTAAGCTTCTTGAGCAGTTCATCACCACCCTTGATATTAGCGAAAAGACCGCCATTAGCTGGAGTTTCCACGTCTATATCCACGTCCTGAGACGCTACATTCTGTGCTTTTCCAGCCTCTTTGTTTTCTGCTTCACGACGTTCACGGTCAAGTTTCTGCTGGCTCTTCTTAGCTACACCAACCTTCTTAGGCGCAAGGAAGAGGAACATCTTCTTTCCTTCGAGCTTAGGAAGCTGCTCCACCTTACCATATTCCTCAAGGTCATTGGCAAATCGTAGAAGGAGAACTTCGCCCTGCTCCTTGAAAAGGATAGAACGACCACGGAAGAACACATAGGCACGAACCTTATTACCTTCTTCGAGGAACTCCTTAGCGTGCTTCAACTTGAACTGATAGTCATGATCATCAGTCTGAGGTCCGAAACGAATTTCCTTCACCTCGACCTTAACCTGCTTCTGCTTCATCTCCTTTGCACGTTTCTTCTGCTGATAGAGGAACTTGGAATAGTCGATGATACGGCAAACAGGTGGCTGCGCATTAGGTGATATTTCCACAAGGTCAACGCCCTGCTGACGAGCGATGTCCAAAGCCTGACGAGTAGGCATCACTGAAGAGCCATTCTCATCTACGATACGTACCTCACGTACACGAATCTGTTCGTTGACGCGATACTGCTGTTTGTTGTTTTGTTGTTTTTTGTCTGGTTTCATTCAACTATTGAAAATTCTGAAGCAAAAGTCGCATCTCACGGGTACACTTCACCCATCAATGCGCTAAGCGGATGCAAAGTTACTATTTTTCCTTTGATTGACAAAATATTTTTGTCGTTTTTTTCTTCTACAAACGAAAAAAGTATTTATGTCAGTATATTCATTCACTGAGAGATACAGATTTTATATACTCTGCAAATCCACTTATATATTTATAGATAAAGATTTAGTGTGCTCTGTAAATCCATTTGAGAATTTACAGAACACACTTATATTATATAATGTACGCACGTGAGGCGTACGGAATAGAACTCACGGTTATTATCATGGATTAGTCCTGTGGCTCAATATCAGTAGCTGAGAGCTGCTCTGCCACCTCGTCAAGAATGCGCTGAGCGAAGTCTTCCTTAGACATGACAGCCTGCTCGCCACCGCCCTGCTGACGCATAGCAACATTGCCTTCAGCAGCCTCTTTTTCACCAACGATAACCATATAAGGGATGCGTTTCATCTCATTGTCGCGAATCTTGCGGCCAATCTTTTCGTTACGATTATCCACCACAGCACGCACTCCCTTTGAACCGAGGAAACGACGAACCTCATCTGCATAGTCGTTATACTTCTCTGAAATAGGAAGGATAGCCACCTGATCAGGGGTAAGCCAGAGTGGGAAATGACCTGCGGTATGCTCGATGAGCACAGCAACGAAGCGCTCGAGAGAACCGAATGGTGCACGGTGAATCATTACAGGACGCTGCTTTGTGTTGTCCTCTGCTGTATATTCGAGGTCGAAACGGACTGGGAGGTTGTAGTCCACCTGGATAGTACCGAGCTGCCAACGACGTCCGATAGCATCCTTTACCATACAGTCGAGCTTAGGACCATAGAAAGCTGCTTCGCCTTCCTCCTGACGTGCGTCGAGTCCACGCTCCTTACAAGCCTCGATGATAGCGTTCTGAGCTGATGCCCACATCTCGTCTGTGCCGATATACTTTTCCTTGTCCTTAGGATCACGGAGAGAAATCTGGAATTCTACCTGATCATCCTTGAATCCGAAGATAGCGAATACAGCCTGAATGATATCGAGAACGCGGAGGAACTCACTCTTCACCTGGTCTGGACGGCAGAAGATATGAGCATCATCCTGGGTGAATGAGCGTACACGAGTCAAGCCATGAAGCTCACCTGACTTCTCATAACGATATACAGTACCGAACTCAGCGCAACGGAAAGGCAGATCCTTATAAGAACGTGGCTTCCAAGCGAAGACCTCACAGTGGTGAGGGCAGTTCATTGGCTTAAGCATATATTCCTCATCCTCTTCTGGAGTATGGATAGGCTGGAATGAATCCTTACCGTAGTGAGCATAGTGACCAGAAGTAACATAGAGGTTCTTAGAACCGATATGTGGAGTGATTACCTCCTGATAGCCGAAACGCTTCTGGATGGCACGGAGCATATCCTGAAGACGGAGGCGGAGGTCAGTACCCTTTGGCAACCAGATAGGGAGTCCCTTACCTACGCGCTCAGAGAACATAAAGAGCTCCATCTCCTTACCAATCTTACGATGGTCGCGCTTCTTTGCCTCTTCGAGCATCACGAGATACTCATCGAGCATCTTCTTCTTAGGGAAGCTGATGCCGTAAAGGCGCTGCATCTGTTCGCGCTTAGCATCACCACGCCAGAAAGCGCCTGCGATACTTGTCAGTTTTACTGCCTTGATAGAACCAGTAGAAACGAGGTGTGGACCCTTACAAAGGTCAGTGAAATTACCCTGAGTGTAAGTAGTGATTGTACCATCCTCAAGATCCTGGTCGATATGCTCGCACTTATAAGTCTGACCGTCAGCGCCAAAAGAAGCCAATGCGTCAGCCTTTGAGATTTCCTTGCGAACTACAGGCTCGTCCTTCTTAGCAAGTTCGAGCATCTTTTTCTCGATATTCGCGAAGTCACCTTCCTTTATCTGCTCTCCATTTGGAAGGAGTACATCATAGAAGAAGCCAGCCTCTACAGCAGGACCGAAACCGAACTGTATGCCAGGATAAAGCTCCTTGAGCGCCTCAGCGAGGAGGTGGGCACTGGTGTGCCAGAATGTATGCTTGCCTTCTTCATCCTCAAACTTATAGAGAGCTATAGTAGCATCCTCATTGATAGGACGGTTCAACTCTACGATTTCACCGTTTACACCGCAACTTACGATGCTGCGTGCGAGAGCTGGTGAGATACTCTCGGCAATCTGGTGACCTGTTACGCCCTGTTCGTACTCACGAACTGAGCCATCGGGGAAAGTAATATTGATCATATTGTCTTTTTATTATAATACTCTAATTTTGGAAAACAGCCGTTAACGCGACTGACGCGGGGGCTCTTCTTATATGAAGAATAAGGAATGAAGAATGAAGAATGGCTAACACCGTAGGAATTCTTGCTTCTTATTCTAACTTATATCAGCCGGACATGGCTGACACTGTGGCGTTTTGCAATATTGCTTTGTATCATGCTATATAGCATACTTCAATTTGCAAAAGTAATAATTATTTCCGAAAAAGGCGAATTTTTAACTTACTTTTTGCTATTTGCTTTGATAATACCATAGGCAGAATAGAGACCAAGCTCACCTGCCTTGCTCAAATCAGCAGTTCCTTTCACCTTGTCACCGGAATATATGTATGCCAGACCGCGGTTGAAATACGCTTCTGCGAGGTTGGAATCGACAGCAATAGCACGGGAAAGCATGGCTATAGCTTTGACATAATCCTTACGATGAGCAAGGAATGTGCCATGACAATAGAGTATATACGCATTGTCAGGGTCGAGACTTTCAGCCTTTGCAAAGTCAGCGTTTACGCTAATCTGTCGCAATGATGCCGTCTTAGGCGATGTACCTGTCTCATAATCCGCTTGTCTGGCATTGCAAACAGCACGCTGCCACCATGCAAGAACTGAAGTGGAATCAGCACTAATGCAAGCATCAGCATCCTTGAGGGCATCTTCATAGTTCTGACCTATTCCACACGCCACACTTCTTGCAAGGACACATGCCACGGCGCGGTCCACATTGGTAGTGGAATTGAGCAGCGTTGTCAGTGTATCTACAGCGTAGAACTGCTGTTGAATCTGAGCATCAGTCAGTTGTGGATTGAGCGTAGAAACCTTCAACTGTACGGCTGGCATCTGTTTGTTTACCTTATCTACAGTGGAATCAAACGGATGATAGTTGGTAAGACCATTCTTATAATCGAACAATGAGAGGCAGATATAAGGCTGATAACCCATTTCCGAACGATGATTCTGCACTTTACCTCGGTATTCACTCTTATATTCATGATCATTGGAAGACTCATCTTCCACCACGATCTGGTCGTATTTATTCGGGTCTATCTCACTCTTCTTTCTGAGAGACTTCAGTTTTGCCCTACTCCATCGTGGCTGTTTACCAAGATGCTTATCCATCTGCGCCTTGAGGATACGGAATTCATCCATCTCAGCCTTTGCTGTCATACCGAGACGACGATAACATCCTGCACGATAATGCAGTCCAGTCCAGAAGTTCGGAAATTCTTTTATCACACGAGAATAGTCCCTAATGGCAGCACGAAGGTCACCAGTACGGTCGAGAAGCGTTGCTCTATTGAAGAGCGCCATCATATTATCCGGTTCGAGAGAGAGAACATAATCAAAATCTTCGATAGCCCTATTATCGTCACCCACCTGCTGGCGCAACAATCCACGATTGTAATGCGCGAGGAAATTGGTAGGTTCGAGATCAAGAGCAAGATTATAATCCTCCATCGCGCCACGAAGATTATTGAGTCGCAACCTTGCTACAGCACGGTTGATATAATTATCCACCTTCTTGGGTTTCAAGTGGATAGCCTTGCCGAAATATCCATCAGCATCTTTCCATTCACTCTTTGAGAGGGCGATATTTGCCCTTACGCTCCACGCTTCAGCATTATACTGATCTACTTCGAACGACTTATCCAACCATTCAACTGCCTTCAGCGTATCTTTCTGTTGGAGGAAGACTTCGGCTTTGAGCAGATATGGAGAAGCGAATTTCTGCCAATGCTGGATGATGGTATCGAGTTCGAGTTGTGCCCTTTCGTAATCTTTCATCTCCATACGGCAAACCGCACGGTTATACCAGAAATTCTGATTTGTGGGTTCCAAGCGAATAGCATGCTCATAATCGGCAATGGCTCCCTTATAGTTTTCCTGACGGATACGGGATATTCCTCTTAAATCATATAAAAGAGGTATATAGGGATTGAGTTCTATCGCTTTTGAGGCATCAAACTCAGCTCCTGCGAAGTCATCAAGATTGAATTTTGCTATTGCTCTCAACTGCCACGGCTCGTAAAGATACGGCTTCAAGGACAATGCTTGATTGAAATATTGTATGCCGAGGACGTAATCTTCATAATAGACGGCTACTCGTCCAGACATAATGAGACGATCGACATTATACTGTGCCGATGCTGTAAATGGCAGAAAAGCCAGGAGTAACAGCCAGAGGGTTCTCATTATGCTTTGCGCTTTGCTTATTATGATGATTGCTAAAGGAGGGTGTGGCTATTTGCGGATTGCCTGGTAACGCGGGCAACACAGTGGCGAACGCTGGTAACATCCCATATAGATGCGAGGGACGCGGTGGCAGACGCTGGTAATATCCACTATGAATGTGGGCAATATCGGGACTTGAATTACTTCAGGCGTGGCATCTTCACTCTGTAACCACAGCGGAAACGACCCTGAAGAAGGGAGCGGAGCTTTGACTTAATCAACTGCTTACGAAGCGGAGAGATGCGGTCGATAAACATTGTTCCTTCGAGGTGGTCAAACTCATGCTGCATTACTCGTGCGAGATAGCCTTCCACCCACTCATCATGCTCTTGGAAATTCTCGTCCATATACTTCACATGAATACGCTTAGGACGAACCACCTTCTCATGAATAGCAGGGAGAGAGAGGCATCCTTCCTCAGAAGAATCAGTCTCAGAATCATCATATTCCACAATATGAGCATTATAGAACACTTTGCGGAAGTCCTTATACTCAGGAAAATCCTCAGAAATAACATCAAGATCGATGACCACTACGCGGATGTCACGACCCACCTGAGGGGCAGCAAGACCAATACCCTCGCTGTCAGCGAGAGTCTCCCACATATTTTCAACAAACTGTTTCAGTTCTGGATAGTCAGCAGTAATATCCTGAGCTTCCTTGCGAAGCACTGGCTGACCGTAAGTATAAATAGGTAAAATCATTCTTTTTACTTTCAATAATCACTGATTGTCTTTTCCTATGGCATTCAGAATCCCTTGCGGCTTGCCATATAATCCTGCAGGATAATTGTAGCACTAATCTCATCCACGAGCGCCTTGTCCTGACGAGCTTTCTTCTTCAGTCCGGCATCCAACATGGTGCGATGCGCCAGGACGGATGTAAAACGCTCGTCATAATACTCCATTGGTATCTCCGGATGCGCTTTCTTCCACCTATTGACGAAAGCCTGCACGCGCTGAAGATTTTCGCTTGGAGCGCCATTTGGCTGAGTAGGCTTTCCAATCACCACCCTTTCGACATTCTCACGTGAGATATACTCCTGCAGATAATCCCACAACAAATGAGTACTGACAGTGGCCAGTCCATTCGCAATAATCTGCAAAGGGTCGGTCACTGCCAGTCCAGTACGTTTTTTTCCGTAGTCTATAGATAATATTCGACCCACGTCAGCTTACTTATTAAAGAGAAGCCAAGCGTCAGGATAAGTAGCACGGAGCTGATTGCGGCTATTTACAGCATCTGCCTTGCTTGCAAATGTAGTAGCAACCACGCGGTACATATTGCGAGCATTGTTGTAAGCGATCTGTGCCTGGTAGCCAGCATTGTTGAGAGTACGCTGAAGTCCTTCGGCATTAGCCTTGACACCGAAAGAACCAACCACTACAGAGTAAGCCTTGAGACCAGCACCATTTACCACGGTAAGATTCTCTTGACGAACAGCCTCGTTGTCATAATTATCCACAACTTTTGTCTGGGTTGGCTGTACAGGTGTCACAACTGGAGTCTCCACTACCTGCTGAGTAGGCTGCTGCTCGACAACCTGCTCCTGAGCCTTTGCCTTCTCATAAGCCTTGCGGTAAGCGCTCTCCTTAGAAGTTTTACAACTTGTCATAGCTGCGACAGACAATACTGCTGCGCCAAGTACGAATAATTTCTTCATATCTTTATAAATTAATTTTTTGATTTGTATTTTCGCTGTTTGAATATTTTGCCCACAAAATTACAAAAAAACCTCTAAATCCGAATAAAGAACGCACATAAAGTTTGTTAAATCAGACATTAAACTGCCAAATAAAAGAAAAAGTCATGAAGGTTTAATGTTTTTAACATGAAAAAACTTGTCGTTAGGAAAAGATTTAGTATATTTGCACTTGAAAGAACAAACCATTTATTAACACTATAAAAACCCAAAGACTATGAAATCATTAGGTTATATTGGCGCATTCATCGGCGGTGCCGTTGCTGGCGCAGTAATAGGTCTCCTCGTTGCTCCTGAAAAGGGTTCAGACACTCGTACTAAAATCACTGGCGCAGTAAAGGATTTCTGCGACAAGCACGATATCAAGCTCACACGCAAGCAGGTAGAAGAGCTCGTGAGCGAGGTGCAGGAAGCTGACAGCGTAGAGTAAATTGCAGAGCCATCTCATGGCTTTGACAACACGGTTTCCTTGTATGTCTTTCGCCGTCTTTTCTCTTTTTATCATGAACCGAAAGAGAATGACGTGCTAAAGACATACAAGGATATATAGACATTTCATAAAACAGACAAGCATACGAACTGACAAAGCATGTTTTCAAACGACAACAACATAGAGTCTATAGCACAGTTGGTAGAGGAACTGAAGAAATACGGCAACCTCAAACTGGAGATTTTCCGCCTTGATGCGACAGAGAAGATAGTGAGAATCATCACCGCAATCATCCTCATCCTCGTGCTCTCACTGCTCTTCTGTGCGATTGTCACTTACCTCTCATTCGCCGGAGCTTACGCATTGGCGGCTATATTCGACTCCATAGTCACTGGTTTCCTCTGCATATCAGGCTTTTATCTTCTTCTCTTCTTAATCGTTTACAACAAGAGGAAAGCATGGATTGAGCGTCCACTCGTACACTTCCTCGCAAGTATTTTATTAGAAAAATGATGACAGAAAATACTCCACAACAGCATTACAACTCGCTGCTTGCCATCCGTGCTCGCAAGATGGAACTGCAAAAGCAGCTGAACGAGCAAGAGAATAAGATTCATCGTCTCTGGCACGGACTCTTCCATGAAGAAAAAAGCAACCTGCCCAAGACGCCTACACAGCGCATCATGGCTATGGCTACAACGGGAATGGGCATCATAGATGGCGCCATCCTGGGATGGAAGCTATACAGAAAGTTTAGAAAATAAAAGTGAAGTTTATCTCTCCTTTGCTATTTTTTTATTACAACGCCATATTAAATATCATTATACTTAATGAAGTCCGCTTCCTATTATATAGGTTTACTAAAGCAGTATAGAGAAAAAAATGCTGCAAAGTTTGGCATCCAAAGAATTGGAATCTTTGGATCTGTGGCTCGTGGTGAACAAAATAGTAAGAGCGACCTTGATATTTTTGTGGACATAAAGGAACCAGACTACTTCATCCTATGCAACATTCATGATGACTTAGAGAAGCTCTGCGAGTGCAAAGTGGATCTTATCCACTTACATAGATTCCTCCGTCCTTTATTTCTAAAAAACATTGAAAAGGATGCAATCATGGCATGATGCTCCAACTTACCAACAAAACAATTTGAAAAGTAAAAGTGACGTTTTGCTTACACTTTGCTTTTCGCTCAATGGCTGAGAATTACGAATTTCCTAACGAACATATTTTCGTACGTGAAATCGTGATTCTCAGCCATTTTTCGTATATCTCTAAGCCTTAGATAGTTACGTTATTCCAAGAAAAAGAAACAGCTTTCATACAGCAAAAGCTATGATATCACGAAGTAAAAGCTATGTTATTACAATGCAAAAGCATAGCTTTTAGGGTGTGAAAGCATAGCTTTTGCAACACGATAGCTTAGTTATTGCAAAGCAAAAAGCAAGTTATTACAGAATAAAAGCACTCATTTACTATCCAAAAGCACAAAAACAGGGAGAAAAACGTGCAATTTGATATCATAAGAGCACTGAAGAATCTATCAAATCGATATGCAACCATTAAAAAAGGACTGACAAAAAGGATAGTTTTTGATTATCAAAAAGTAAGCAAATATAGCTTTTTGCTTACAAAATGATATCTCACAAAGACGTAAAAATGAGACGTGAAGGCACAAAAAAGGGTCACCGCTGTGACCCAACCTTTGTTAACCTTAAATCTAATACTATGAAAAACACACTGCAAAAGTAAAAATAAATAAGATTACCTGCAAGTATTTTAATCATTTTTTATTCCTTTTGTAATATTTTTTGACAAAAATCAAGCATTTTGTCTTTCAAAATGTCTGAAAGTCCACGATTAAGATAAAAGACATTATCAATCCTTCCATAATCTATTATGGAAGATTGATATATATTATGATGTTACTGAAGTTTTACAAGTGGCTAACATGCTACTAATCAGTAATAAAATATCAATGAAGAACACTATAGCCAAGTGGCAAATAGATGCGCAAACCAGCATTTGAATCGCTGTCCACGCGACTTCCATGTCTTCCAGTTGTCTCTGGTAAGGCGGAAACTGCGTTGCTTGTCGCGGTCGAAAAGCGTTGACAGTTCGTGAGTTGTAGGTTTATCTATGATGATTGCATTCTCCTCATAGTCCCATCTGAGTGAGCGAGCATCAAGGTTCGTACTTCCCACTGTGCAGAATTTACCATCCACCATTATCACCTTGGTATGATGGAAACCGCCTTGGAATATCCACACCTCTGCTCCTTTCTTCATCATCCAGTGAAGATTATAGAAAGCGCAGTCTGGAGTCAATGGAATATCACTCTTTTCGGCGAGCATCACCTCAAATTTCACGCCACGCTTGAGCGCACGCTTGATGGCTTTCTTTACAGAATGGGTGAGCGTGAGGTAAGGATTGAGGAGCTTGATACTATCTTTTGCACTATTTATAGCGCCCACATAGAAGCGTCGCATCACCTTAGGAGTGCGGTGAGGTTCACGATTTGCTATACCTACCATCTTGCGTCCTGCCGTAGATGTGGTGTCAGGCTTCAGTCTGGTAAAAGCAGAATTATCCCATACCTGACGGAAATATTGGTCGCCAGACACGTTTTCGCCAGTCACTCTATTCCACATTCTGAGGAAGATACGCTGGAGCGTATTGACTTCTTCACCCTCTATACGGCAGTGCATATCATGCCATTCGCCCACCACTTCCGTACCTTTGATGTAGTAATCAGCCACATTCATGCCACCGGTGTAGGCTATTCGTCCGTCGATTACCACTATCTTGCGGTGATCACGATGGAATACGTGATTGATCCAAGGGAAACGTATCGGGTCAAACTCATACAGTTGGATGCCACGACTACGCTGATACTCCACGTGCTTTTTCCTCAACGGTCTATTATTGGAATCGTTTCCGAAACCGTCAAACAGCGCACGCACCTCCACTCCTTCTGTCACTTTCTGGGCGAGAAGGTCGAAAAGGGCATTGGCTATGGAGTCATTACGAAAGTTGAAATACTCCAGGTGAATGCTTTTCCTTGCCTGCCGTATAGCCGCAAACATATCCTGAAATTTCTCTCTGCCCGATGTCAGCAGGGTTACACTATTATCATGCGAGAAAGAGACGCCCTCTTTGCGCATAATATCTACGATAAGTGAATCTGATGTCTGGGCTTTCACGCCCATAATGCTCATCAGGAGTATTATTCCTGAAATGTATCTTTTAAGCACTTCTATTATTATTATTGTTTGTTGTTACTCTTATTGTTTCATGTGGACATCCGTCTGTGGGAACGGTATCTCAATCTTATTATCGTTGAGGGTATTATATATGCACTCAAGGACTATGCCATCATCGGCATATTGCGATTCTACTCGTAGCCAGACAAGGACTTTGAGCACCAAGGCTGAGTCGCCAAGACCTTTCAGCACCACCTTTACGCCCTTCTCCTTATTGATGCAGTCCAACTGCGAAACAGCATCCAGAAGCAGCTGTTTGCATTTTCTCACGTCCGTACCATAAGCCACTCCGACGTCGAGGACATGGCATTCCCAACCATGATTGCGCGTCATATTCTGATAGTTTTTGGCAAAAAGTTGGGAATTGGTGAAGGCAATGACCGAGCCGTCGGTAGCTGTCAGCATCGTACTGGTATATGAAATGCTCGTCACTCTACCACGGATGCCGTCACAGACTATCATATCACCGATACGAATACGACCTGCCATGAGCGAAAGACCATAGTAGATGTTTTCCAGTATGTCCTTGGAAGCGAAGCCGATACCTGTGGAGAGACCACCACCAATGACGAGTATCCAACTGTTATTGATGCGCATGATAGCGAGACTGATAAGAAGCCAAGCGCCCCAGACCACCACCTGAAGGACATTATTTATCATTCCGATGCGCGAATCCGCTGTTTCTGGACTTGTCTTTCTGTAGAACAGCGATACGAATGCCTTTGTAGTGTCATTGATATACTTGAATATAAACCATAAGATGATGACTACGTATATATTGCAGACGCTAAGTCGCAGTTCATTTATATCCACAAAGTACTCTACAAACTTCTCTTTAGCCAGCTGTGAAAGATTAAACACATCGGCAGCCCAATACACACTGAGCAATAGAGAGAAAAATCCTACTACTGGAAGCATCACATTTGAGAAGAAATTATAATGCCAATTCTTCGTGATAGGCAGTTCTTTGAGGTGCTTGCGCTTGCTTAACTCATTATACCAGTCGCGGATGCAGGTAATAGTAAGTATGCAAGTGAGCTGCATTATCCACCATATCAGTATCTGAACTGAAAGTAATGTGTAGCCAATCATCGAACTTACCAGTGATACAATGAATATGCTCTGCGAAATATAAGCATAGTATTTATCATTCATATCCACATTCTTCCTATGACGCAGTATGACATTCCACTGCCAAAGCGCGCAGACAAGAAGGATTGGAGGAAAGATGAGATTGACAAGGTCGTTAGGAATCAATATGATTCGGAAACTGATAACCACGAATCCATTGACTATCAGCGGAGAATAAATACGGAAAGCACTCTTCACGTGCTCTGCCTTAGCGCGGATAAGCAGCGAGATAAGAATCACACTGAGTAGCCATGCGAACTCCACAAGCAGGTTTGATGCCATGATAATGAAGTTCTGCTGGGACGTGAGATGCACTAATCCAAGTATCAAGGCAAAGGTCACCACTGTGGAGGCAAGGATAATGCAGAACCGTTTCTGCATAAACCATTCGGCAATGCCTTGCAGCCTGCCGTGCTGGATAAGTCTGGTGACTATCAGTCGGACAATCAACTGATTGATAAGTATAGCTATAATGCCATAGATAATGATGACAAAGAAGAGTCCGACGATAATTCTCGCATCCCATTGCGACTGCACCTTCGTCTTCTGAAAGTATTTGCCATCAATGCTTTCCTTAGTCTGTGAGAGGTAAGCGCCTAAGCGTGACAGTATAGAGAAATATGAATCGCCTCCATTACGGAATATGCTGTTCTGTATTTGGTTATAACGCTTGTTGGCATAATCATCGAGGTTGCGGAGTCGGTTCTCCGTAGCCTGATAGTAATAGATATACTCTGAGAGCTGTTTTTGATTCTCCACGAGCATTCTTCTGGTATTTACAGCCACTGCGAGGCATACGCTACGATCCATTTTTGCCTGCTTTCCGAGGATATTCTCCGGCATAGCGCGAAGACAATTTATAAGGCTGTCATAGCGTTCCACCTCTCCGTCAGCTTTGCCTACAAAGTTTTTGAAAGGGGTAATCTGCTTTTCAAACTCATGATACTGCTGTATGGCCTCATGACAAGCGTATGTGAGGTCAAAGACATAGCCGTCCTTCTGGGAATATAGCATAAGCGCATTCTGATTACTGCGCTTCACTGTCTCCATCAGCACGGAGAATACGCGACGGTTTGATGACACGCTCGCAGCCTGCTTTGCAGAGAATTCGTCATGATATTTCACCAATTCCTGACGAAGTAGGCTCAGGGTATTGGCAATACTGTCCTCCTTCAGCACCGCATGAGATGTGGTGACGATGCCGAAGAACATAATCAGAAGAATGTATAATCTTTTTATCATTAGTATTTTCTTTTTGCAATTTCACCGCAAAATTACAAAAAAAGTCCCTCATTTTGGCATATTCTCACTTTAATTTAGTACTTTTGTCCAAATTATATCACATCATTCCATCAGTAACACCATAAACGACGATATGAGACTCATTGCAGACAGTGGCAGCACCAAAACTGACTGGTGCGTGAAAGACGGTTATTCTACGATAGCAAAGGTAAAAACGCAGGGAATCAACCCTTTCCACATGAAGGAGGAAATGATTGCTTCTGTATTAGATGAGCAGTTGATTCCTGCTCTTAAAGAGGCGCTTTCTGCCCTTGACAAGAATGCTTCCATGAATATAGAATGCGGTGACAATTCTGCTTCTGCCGAGCATCTGCTGGGTAATATCAATGAGATATATTATTACGGAGCTGGCTGCACACCGGCTTTATGTCCTATGATGGAGCAAATCATCAGCAAAGCGTTTCCTGAAGTGAAGCATATTGAGGTGGGAAGCGACCTTCTCGGTGCTGCAAAAGCGCTCTGCGGCGAGTCTGAAGGCATTGCTTGCATACTGGGAACTGGCGCTAATTCCTGCCTTTATGATGGCAAAAAGATAGTCAGCAATATATCTCCTATGGGTTATATTCTTGGCGATGAGGGCAGCGGAGCGGTGATAGGAAAAACTTTTATCACCGAACTTTACAAAGGGTGTCACGGTGATTTCATTCCTGTATTTGAGAGAGAAACCGGATTGAGCCAAGCTGATATAATCCAAAAGGTATATCGTGAACCTATGGCAAACCGTTTCCTCGCTTCGCTTTCTACGTTTATTTCTCAGCATATCAATGAAATCGGATGGATAGAGGATATGATTGTGGATTGTTTCCGATTGTTTTTCCGTCGCAATGTCAGTCATTATAATCGCCCTGACCTACCCGTCTGCTTTGTGGGAAGCATCGCTTTTTACTATAAGAAACAACTGGAAAAAGCCGCAACACTGGAGGGTTACTCGATTGGAAAGGTATTGAAAGCACCTTTGTGACAAGATAAAGGGGACTCTTTGGTATAACAAGACTTCACCTTATATTGAGAAATCAAACTACTTTGAAACATACAAGGAGTTATTTTATACTAACAAGAAGCCGCATAATATAAGATAAGAAAGCCCCGCAAGATAGTTCTTGCAGGGCTTTTATCGTGTCTTTTCTTTATGAGAGAAAAAAGAATGCTTTGCGAATATCACATATTTCAGCGTGAAATAATGGAAATCACATAGTCAGCGAGCGATTACTTAGCGTAAGCCACTGAGCGAGTTTCACGGATAACGGTAATCTTCACCTGACCAGGATAAGTCATCTCAGTCTGAATCTTTGTAGCGATTTCACCACTGAGTGCCTCTGTCTCAGCATCAGACATCTTGTCTGCGCCAACAATAACGCGGAGCTCACGACCAGCCTGGATAGCATAAGTCTTGGTAACGCCTGGATAACTCATTGCGATAGCCTCGAGATCATTCAGTCGCTTGATGTAAGCCTCAACGATTTCACGACGTGCTCCTGGACGAGCACCTGAGATAGCATCACATACCTGCACGATTGGAGCAAGCATAGTGTTCATCTCCATCTCATCATGGTGGGCACCAATAGCGTTGCAGATATCTGGTTTCTCCTTGTATTTCTCTGCTATCTTAGCACCGTAGAGTGCGTGTGGGAGTTCGCTTTCCTCATCAGGCACCTTACCAATATCGTGCAAGAGACCAGCACGCTTAGCCTTCTTAGGGTTAAGACCAAGCTCTGAAGCCATTACAGCACAGAGATTTGCTGTCTCACGAGCATGCTGCAGAAGGTTCTGACCGTATGATGAACGATACTTCATCTTACCTACGATACGCACAAGTTCTGGGTGGAGACCGTGAATACCGAGGTCGATAGTGGTACGCTTACCTGTTTCGATAATCTCATTGTCAAGCTGTTTCTTGACCTTTGCCACAACTTCCTCGATACGAGCCGGATGGATACGTCCGTCAGCCACAAGCTGATGAAGAGCGAGACGGCAGACTTCACGACGGATTGGGTCGAATGCAGAGATGACGATAGCCTCTGGAGTGTCATCGACAACGATTTCCACGCCACACGCAGCCTCAAGGGCACGGATGTTACGACCCTCACGTCCGATGATACGACCTTTCACTTCGTCATTGTCAATGTGGAATACGCTGACAGAATTTTCCACTGCTGTCTCAGTAGCCACACGCTGAATGGTCTGTATTACTATCTTCTTTGCCTGCTGGTTAGCATTCAGTTTTGCCTCGTCCATTATCTCATTGATGTAAGCAGCCGCATTGGTACGTGCCTCATCCTTAAGACTTTCCACGAGTCTTGTGCGTGCCTCATCAGCAGAAAGACCAGAAAGCTCTTCCAGTTTCTCACGCTCTTTGAGCTGGAGCTTTTCGAGTTCTTCCTCCTTGAGAGCAAGGAGCTTCTTCTCATTATCCACACGCTGCTGGAACTGTTCTACCTCCTGACGGCGACGTCCCAACTCTTCCTGACGCTGATTAAGGTTTATCTCGCGCTGCTTCAGACGGTTTTCACTCTGCTGAATCTTCTGATTGCGCTGCTGTACTTCCTTTTCGAGCTCGCTCTTTTTGTTGATAAACTTCTCCTTTACCTCAAGGAGCTTCTTCTCTTTCAGTACGTTAGCCTCCTTTTCGGCGGCATCTATCATCTCATTATATTTTCCTTTTAATACATAGCGGAAAAACAAGTAGCCCACGAAACCGCCGATGATAAGGGCAGCCACGGCTATTATTACATATACCATATAAGATGTTAAGCAGTTATATTTTGATATTCTCTAATTATTTATTGTTCTAAAACAGAAGGCTAAAGCGCACTTTCTATCTCAGAAGTAAGCTTTTTGAGAATATCTTCGTAAGGCTCCACGTCATTGCGCTTTGCCTCCGTGACATAGCGAATCGCCATATCAATCATTGCATAATACATTATTTCCTTATCGGCTTTACGACCTTTATAGGCACTGAAATAGGCATTGAGCCTATCATTGATAAAACTTGTCGCTTCACGATAGTACTGCTCCTGGTCAGCATCCACCGTGATAGAGATATCAAGATCGTAAATATGTAGATTTATGCGTTGCTTCTCTTTTACTACTTCTGCCATAACAAACTGCGTCTTAGTCTATTTCTAATTCTCACTCAGTAGCGTTATGCACTGGTTTACATCTCTGACAAGCTTAGATATACGGTTTTTTGCCGCCTCAAGGTCACCATCTGTCACCTCAATCATCTTTGCCATCTTCAATGCTTTATATTCTTTTTCCCACTCAGACACACTCTTCTTGAGCTCGGCAATTTCCTTGTCGCGCTCATCCACCATAGCATAGAGCTCACTATTCTCCTTGCGGACTTCCTGATACTTTAGTATCATCTGTCGCACCCTGGTGGTAAATGTGGTTAGAGTTGTATCTTTTGCGGTCATTATTCACAACGAATTTCGTGCAAAGATAGTGAAAATCATTTGTTTCACCAAAGATTTCACGAATAATTTGCACTTATTTTTTTGCATCTCACCTTATTCTCCATTCTGGAAGACTAAAGGTGTGGCACGTCGTACTATCCCTGTTCTGCTGGCTGCTTCTCCTTCTTGGCAAGCATCACTACCTGATATACGAAGTCTGTCACCCACTGCTGAGAGAAATTCAGACGAGCATTGTACTTACGAACTGAAGCCACCGCCTTGAGAGTAGCAGGATCAGAGAAATTATTACTTGTAAATACTTCGCCTACAGTCTTTTCCGTTGCAGTACGGATAACACTCTTAAAGAAAGAAGGAATGCGGAGCTTGAACTTCATAAGATTGCCCATCAGCATCATCATGTCCTGAGAAAATCCCTGAAACTGAAGGAGATAAGGCTGCACATCCTGCAGCTTGCGACAGTTCTTACCTACACTTTTGTCAATTTCCTTGAAGAAAGCATCGTCGTGACCATACATTTCCTTAAGCATCTTGCGGCATCTTGACTTTTCGCCCACGCCGAGCTTATTGTGCTCAGTTGGCACTTTGAATGTGGTTTTGAATACACGCAAGTCAGGGAGCATACCGATATTTGTAATGCCTACCTGCGCTGCTATGGCAGCTTGGAAATATACTCTGATGAGAGTCATATAGTCTTGCATTCCACCGACTGTTTCGACGGTTTCATTTTTTCCGAAAATCTTAGATAAAAATCCCATATTTTATATTGCAAATGTAAAATCGTCCACAAAGGTAATCTAAAAAAATGAAAAAAGACAACAAAATTGAAAGTTTTTTATCTAAAACGCTTTTTTCTAAAAAATAAGTATTATCTTTGCCAAATAATAAAGTCTGAACTGTAAACAGAAATAAGAAATCTACTGCAAGGACGAAAGCCGCAAACTATAAAAACCTATATAAGATATGCTCAGAGCCAAAGGTCATAGATTGACAAAAATACTCATAATGTTGACTGACGTAGTTACAGCCAACCTCGTCTTTATGGGATTTCGTATTTTTTACAATACGCACATGCCACAAAGCCTGTATTATGGCACGAAATCGGCTATGGTAATCCTCTCGCTCAGCGTATTTATCACCACATTGGTATTGCCTCCGATACTGTATTTCCGCAAGATTAGAATCGAGCAAATCTTAAAACGCAACATCAGGTACGTCATCACATTCGTTTGTTGTTTCATCATCACATGCCGACTTATGACTAAAAGTGGACAATACATCCATTTCGGAGTGTTGCTCACTGTGGCTATGACTGTCGTCTTTATCATCCTGAGAATATTGGAAAGGCTATGCCTTCAGAGATTGAGGACATTGGGAAGAAACTCCAAAACGGCTGTCTTTATAGGCAATGACCCTGCAAATCTGCTGATATATAATGAGATAATGGCAGACCCTTCCACTGGTTACCGCGTGCTTGGATATTATAGCAACGACGAAATAGAGGACGCTCCGAAGGGACTGAAAATGATAGGCAACTGGGAAGATCTTAGCAATATTATCACATCAAAGACACCTCCGGATTATGGAATCGATGAACTATTCTGCAGTATCTCGCATGATAGAACTGAAGACCTGCGACAGATTATTGATTTCTGCGACAGGAATATGATACATTTCTTCTCTGTACCACGCATATTCCCTAATATCCAGATGTCACTCCACCCGGAAATGCTGGGGGATTCCGTGGTTTTCACAAACTATCGCGACCCACTTCAGGAAGCATCCAACAAGCTTATTAAGCGCGTATTTGATATAGTAGTGAGCCTGATAGCGCTGATATGCCTGCTTCCTTTCCTGCCTATTGTGGCTTTAATCATCAAGAAGCAAAGCCCTGGAAGTATTTTCTTTAAGCAAGCTCGCACGGGTCTTAATGGCAAACCATTTATATGTTACAAGTTTAGATCTATGCACATCAACGCTGATGCTGATAAGATTCAGGCCACAAAGAATGATCCGCGCAAGTTTCCTTTCGGCAATTTTATGCGCAAGACCAACATTGACGAGTTCCCTCAGTTCTTCAATGTGCTGAAAGGTGATATGAGTATCGTAGGTCCTCGCCCTCATATGCTCTTGCATACAGAGAAATATTCTGCCATAATAAATAAGTATATGGTGCGTCATGTCTATAAACCTGGCATCACAGGCTTAGCCCAGATAAGCGGATTCCGTGGCGAGACCGAGGAACTATGGCAGATGGAAGGTCGTGTAAAGAAGGATATATGGTATATAGAGCACTGGAGTATCTGGCTCGACATCAAGATAATATTCAAGACGGCATTGACTATAGTATGCCCTGACAAGGCGGCTTACTGATTAGGTCGTTGTTTTGTTAGTTTGTTGTTTTGTTAGTTTGTTGGATGTAACAATCTTTCAAGCATTCAACAAAACAACTAAACAACTAAAACACCAAACAACAAAACCACCAAACAACAAAACATCAACACTCTATAACATAAAAATGAAAGACTCAGTAATAATAGTGAGTGGCGGAATGGACTCCGTTACCCTACTCTATGACCGCAAGGATGACATTGCACTTGGTATTAGTTTCGATTACGGTTCAAAGCATAATGCAAAGGAAATACCCTTTGCAGCGCTTCACTGTCAGCGCCTTGGCATCGAACACATCATCATTCCACTCGGATTTATGACTAAATATTTCACTTCAAGTCTCCTTGAAGGCGGTGAGGAAATCCCAGAAGGCCATTATGATGATGAGAATATGAAATCGACAGTAGTGCCATTCCGCAACGGCATAATGCTTTCTATCGCTGCTGGAGTGGCAGAAAGTCGTGGACTAAAGAATGTTCTGATTGCTAATCATGGTGGTGATCACAGCATTTATCCTGACTGTCGCCCAGAGTTTATCAATGCTATCAATGAAGCAACTAAGGCAGGCACCTACATAGATGTTAATGTATTAGCTCCTTATACCAATATTTCCAAAGTAGATATAGCCCGTCGTGGCCTTGCTCTTGGCATCAATTATGACGAGACTTGGTCATGTTATAAGGGCGGAGATGAGCCTTGTGGCAAATGCGGCACCTGCGTTGAGCGTATGGAAGCATTGGAGGAAGCGAGAAAAAGCCTCAACCTACCGACAAAATAAGTAGGTGATCAAAATTATTTTGATAATGAATAGATAATTATAATTGTTTTTCATTATTATAATATCTATACTCTCTTGTGCGCATCTACGTCCTGTCTCATCAGTCATGATGCCCGCATCATTCCTTCTTCTACAGAACGTAGCTGCATCACAATAGAGCATAGCTATTATAAAAATAATTCTTATCACCTACTTAACAAAATATCCGAACTACAAGACAACCAAACAACAAAGCAACAAACTAAAAGACAAATAAAAAAATGAGAACAATCCTATCCCTCATTCTCTTCTGCACAGCCTTGATGGCAAAGGCAGAAGCATTCGATTTCGTAGTTGCGGCTGACGGCTCTGGTGACTATAAGACTATTCAGGAAGCCATAAATGCAGTGCCTGACTATCGTAAGAAGCAGACAAAGATATTCGTCAAGTCTGGCACTTATAAGGAAAAGGTGGTTATTCCTGAGAGTAAGATTGACATAAAACTCGTAGGTCAGAACCGCGACAACACTGTAATACAATATAATGACTTCGCACAAAAGAAGAATATATTCGGTGAAGACAAAGGCACTTCTGGCTCTTCGTCTTTCTATGTCTTTTCTCCTGACTTCCGCGCAGAGAACATCACTTTTGCCAACACTGCTGGTCCTGTTGGTCAAGCGGTAGCTATGTTCGTGGCAGGCAAGCGTTGCGTGTTTCTGAATTGCAAGTTTCTTGGATTTCAAGACACCCTTTACACCTACGGAAAGCAGTCAAAGCAACTCTACAAAAACTGCTATATAGAAGGCACTGTGGATTTCATCTTCGGTTCTTCTACTGCATATTTTGACAACTGCCACATCCATTGCCTCGGCAAAGGCTACATTACTGCAGCGTCAACACCTGAAGGAAATGCCTTCGGATACGTGTTCCGTTACTGTCGCATCACTGCAGAGCAAGAATTGGAAGGCATATATCTCGGTCGTCCTTGGCGTCCTTTTGCCAAGACTGTGTTCCTTGATTGCACCATGGGCAAATTTATCAATCCTGTAGGATGGCATAATTGGGGTGACCCTTCTAAGGAAAAGACCACTTTCTACGGTGAGGCAAACAATGAAGACTTTGATGGTCACGCGATAGATCTCACGCAACGAGTGGGATGGGCACATCAAGTAAACCCAGAAGACTACGAACTTGAGCGAGTGCTTGCAGACACTGAGCGCCCTGATTGGTTTGTTACTTTCTAACGAATAGCGAGAAGATAAAGTTTCGTTATATATAATTCAAAATCCCGCAACTCCACTATAGCCTTATAATATAATATTATTCAGAGGCTTATCTTTAGTGGAATTGTGGGATTTCATATAGTTTTCTATTGTATAAATGTGGATAACATAAAAAAACGAATTGAGCAATTGGGCTACAATAATCACCTTTCAGGATTTCTTTAGCAAGCAATTTCTTACGTATTAGCAAGCAATTTCTCATGTTCCACAATCTGTTCAGGCGTAAAACGCATCTTGATAAGTTTTGCTGGCACGCCTCCGATGATGCTATAAGGTGCACACGACTTAGTGACTACACTGCCAGCAGCAACGACAGAGCCACGTCCGATGGTCACGCCTTTGAGTATAATGACATTAGCACCTGTCCATACTCCATCCTCGATGACCACAGGCTGGTCGTTCTCAGGCAGTTTTTCTTCATCTGTAATATCTATCACGTGCTTTCCTAACAAGTCTATCCTATGGTCGCCAGTGATGATTACGGGCTTTGGACCGAACAACACCTTATTTCCGATGGTGCAAGAAGCGCCAGTGCAATATATTACGCTACCCTTTGGTATGCTTGTATATTCTCCTACAGAAAGATTTTCGAGTCCTTTAATATCTGAACATGATGGGCGAATATACACTCCTTTACCGCAACTTTTCATCGCTTTGCGGTAAAAATAAGCCAAGAACACATCATAGAGGAATGGAACCGCCTTGCTTGCTTTTATGATAAAAGTATGTAGTTTCATAATTATCTATTCTCATTATATCAGTTTTCGCGAACTAATGGTGCATTTTTCTCACTTGTGGAGAATGCCAATTCCTCGCTTTCTTCCTCATCCTCTTCTTCCTCATCCTCTTCTTCCTCCATATTCCCATTAGCATTTAAGCAGAGCGCCAGGAGCATACAGAATCCCATTCCCTTACCTGAAAGAAATGAAGTATCTGCTGTCTGCTCGATGAGAAGGCAGAAGAATGCAATCCATGCCACGCGATAATAGCGCATATCTTCTATTTCATTCATGGCTACCAGTCTGCGTTTCCAGAATATGCAGAAGAGAATGATGCCAGCAACGCCGAGCTGAGCCAGCGTAGGATAGAAGGCATCCGCCACAAACATCGGATTACTTGGATCGCATCCCCACACACGACTCATGTGATACTTATAGAGCAAAGGCGAATAATAGTCTGCAGCTGCAGCGCAACCCCACGTTCCCATACCTGGTCCGAAGGGGAAATAGTCCCAGATTATTTCAGTGAAAGCGATACGATAACTCATCGGACGAGCAAGCTCATTACTGTTAAGTCCGGATACATAATAGATATCAAATTTTTCCCAAGTAACATAAAGCGTCACTGCCAGTAGCACTACAAGAGCCAATATCGTTTTAGGTGACTTGAACTGCAGTTTGCCACGAAGGAAAAAGACGAATCCCACGAAGCACACCACCTCACCCATAAACTTGAATTTAGGAGCAAGCATACCGCTCAATACTATTGCGAGGGCTATATATGCATTCTTCTGATTGTCAGGTTTCCACAAATACCAGGTCATACCAGTACACATAGCCAACTGTCCCAGCACTGGAAATTCCGCATCTGCGCCGACATTTACCTCTGGATGATAGAGGAACCACGCTCCAAGCGTCACCAACATGGATATGAGCATCACATTCTTCTGCCTTTCTGTAAATCGCGGATTCAATATCCACGTACAGTAAATCACGGAGAAAGGCCTTATCCATTGCACCATATCTCGTAGCACTGCCTTCTCTATATTCTCACCAAATATCAGTCCATAGACCACATAGAAAGCAAGAATGCCGAGGAATAATCTGTACTCCCCTCGCGGTTCACGATTGAGCGAGACACTACTATTGAGGAAAGTAAATGCCATGAGAATGACTGTCATTATCTCATCTATCCATCCGAAGCCATCTAATTCATTGAAAGCAATACAGGTTGGAAAATAGATAATCCAGAATAATGTATAGAATTGCGCTATTGTTTTCATTTTATTCTATATCTGCGTCTTTTTATTTTATTGTAAATCACGAAGAGAACCTCCGGCACGAGCCAGCGCATCCTGTCCTTAAGGCTTCTCTTTCCTGTTCCCCAACTGCCCATATATCTATGCACAGTTCTCGTATTCGGCGTGATATTCAGCCTGTTTGTCAGGACATTGATAGGTGCAAAATACTCATGCGGATAGATATTTATGCCCATGACGCTTTGTATTCCGCTGACATTCTGTAGTCCTTCCTTGCACAAAGCCTCAGTGGTATATGCCACGATGGTCTTATACCATGATATGTCTTCTGGTGGAAGTTCAAACTTCATGCCTGCATATATGTTGAGCATCTTCTTCAGAAACGGATGTGAAGCTTCCATTCCGAAACCAAGTCCGAGGGCTACTGAGAAGCAATAGCGCGGAGCATATCGTCCCGGAGTATTCTCTCCATCTGGATCAATTTCAAAGCCCATGAAGTTTCCTGCGGCAATAATGTCATCCATTGGACGTATCACCTCCACATCAGTGTCGAAATAGATTCCGCCAAACTGATGTAATATCCAAAAGCGAGCATAGTCACTGACGAAGGCATACTTCTTTTGTCGGTAAGCCTCCGCAGTATATGGATTGATATTTACGTCGAAATTATCCTCATTCCATTCTTTTATCTCATAGTCTGGCAGATATTTTCTCCAGCTTGCGATACATTCCTGCGCAAGTGGTGGCAAGGGATTTCTGCCAAACCAGCAATAGTGTATTATCTTGGGTATCATACTTTTTATTGTTACGAAGATGTCAGAGATGCAACCACACCCCTTCAAGGTATCTGCGCCATACGGCAAGATGTGTGGTGGTATAGATTTCCTTGCATAATTGCAGACAGATGTCTATAAGCGTTTGGCGCGCCAAAGCGATGCTTTCAGCCTCACATTCATCGGTCTCTATGCAGAGGACATTGAGCGAGCGTTCACCTACCATAAGATTTTCCACAGCCTTCACCTTACTGTCTGCATCCCGAAGGATATGATATAAAGTCGGAGCATAATTGCGAAATGACTCTATCAGTTTTATGTCCGTAGGCTTTCTGGCATCCTTAGCTTTTGTTCCTGCCACGAGACAAGCATTTGCTTTACCCGCCGTAAGGAAATATTCGCTGAGCAGTCTGTCCCAGTTAGCGAAGAGCATCGTCTTGCCTTCCGCAGTCGGCATCTCGCCTATGTGGGCATAATATGTGGTGGAGACGTTTTCTTCTTTCTGAGAATGTGGATAAAAGACGGTCTCTTCGATTTCCACTCTTCTGATTGTCACGTCATAACCAGGGAATGCCAACTGCTTTTCCTGCGCCTCTCCCATATCAATTCCTGCTGTCGGAGTAAGGAAAGGACGGATAAAATTCCTTGACCATGCTGCCTCCACATATCCTTTATTATCCTTCTCATAGCGCATTAGCGAATACACCATGCTGACTTCCTCCTTGCCATATTCGGCAAAAGCCTTGCTGAGTGCACTTTTTTCATTCTTTGCAAGCCACTTGCAGAGTTCCACCCAGGAGGTCTTTTCGTAAAGGAAATCCACGATTTCGAGAAGTGTTGCCATTGCTTTGTCTGCCAAGCTGCATGCCTGTATAGTGCCTATCATCATGTCGATGGCACGGTCACGCTCTGTCGGACTTCCCATTTTCCCCATGTCTCCATTGACCATTCGGCTGACATGGAATGACCATATATTAGGGATGCTCACAGTGAGAGAAGGGATTCCGCCATCATCGAGTATGCAGAAGACGAGGCGCCGCTCGCCTCCAAACCTGACAAAATAGCCTGATTTGCCAGCAAAAGGTCCGTCCATTATCTTCACCACCTCATTCATCTTGCCGCTCTTGGGATTGTATGCGTAGTCGGAATATGGACGATCGAGCACCACCATGCAATCGTCATAACGGTCATTAAACTCCCGAAACACTTTCATCTCAGCCTCAGGGACTATCAGCGGAATTGATTTCCTGCCGTCCTTGTCATCCATTCTGAGACGACGGAAAAGGATTCCTCCGTCAGGATAATGATGTTTCAAGAAATTACAGAGCGCATTATATGTGGCAAGCACGAAGACATGACCTGAATATAGCGGTGCTTTCACATCCTTGCCGTTACGCCTTTTGGTGACGATAGTGTTGATAGGACAAAACACTTCGATGATATTCTTTTCCTTCTCCATACCACGGGATATTATCTCAGCGAGACTTTTCTCCTGATGCGGCTTACTGCGCACGACATACCAACGGAAGTCCGTCTCCCGTTCGTTGTATATATTGTAGTATTTTGAAGGCGATTCTGTCATCATTTAGTTTGTTGCTTTTGCAGGGGCAAGAGTGTTTCTACCGTAGTATTGCTCTATTCTCTTGCGTTTGCGAACTCGTTTTTTATTTGATTATTTCAGCAATCATAGAGTTTATCCACATTCTTGCAGGTTTTTCTTTCAACTTACAAAAGTAAGAAAAATATCCCAAATGACAAACCTTTCAGCCATTTTTTTGTCATCATCTGCCAATCTTGCTCTTTCGTGGGATAAATATCATGAGTTAAGTAAAGAGAGTGAAACAGACTGACATCTGATAAGATGCTTGGTATAGACTGCATCTTTTCGATGATTTATGCCGTATATATCAAAAAAAATGCTTATATTTGCACCACAATTCTGTAATGATACATTACTCAATCATTCATTTTGAATACATATAAAAGATTATCATGAAAGACAATAGAGACAGTATAGACTTTGGAAAAGAACCGGTAGGCAAGATATTTCGCAAGATGTTTCTCCCTACTCTCGTAGCAATGGTCACAATGGTGGTGCTCAATATCACAGACGGAGCATTCGTAGGACACGGTGTGGGCAGTGATGCTCTTGCCGCTGTCAGCATCATCGCGCCGGTATTTCTCTTCATCGCCGGCATCGGACTGATGTTTGGCATCGGTGGTTCGGTAGTGGCAAGCATCCATCTTTCGAAAGGTAAGGTGAAGGCAGCGAGGATTAACATCACCCAGTCACTGATTGGTGGATTCCTTGTGGGATGTATTCTTGGCGGACTGATAGTGGCATTCCAGCGTGAGACGTGTCTGTTGTTCGGCTCAAGCGAGAAGCTTATCCCGCTGGCTAAGAGCTACTTGGTATGGATTGCATCATTCATGCCACTGTGTATCGTTAGTAATGTGGGAATGTTTATGGTGCGCCTTGACGGTTCGCCGCGCATTGCCATGTATCTGAACGTCACAGGTGCGGTGCTGAATATGCTTGGCGATGGTCTCCTTATCTATGGTCTTGACATCGACTTTGGCTTCTATCATCTGGTAATCCCTACATTCGGACTTGCTGGCGCTGCCATAGCCACCAGTTTCAGCTATGCTTTGACTGGACTGTGCACCATCGGTTATCTGCTCTTCTTTAGCAAAACATTGCAACTCTATCGCCTTAGAATGACGATGAAGAGTCTCCGACTCACACTGAGAAACCTCTGTTATCAGATCAGAATCGGTGAAAGTGCGATGCTGGGCGAGATTGCCATCTCCGCACTTATCATCGTAGGCAACTATCAGTTTATCAGATATATGGGTGAAGACGGCGTTGCCGCTTTCAGTGTAGCGTGCTATATGACTCCGATTGCATTCATGTTTGGCAATGCTATCGTGCAGAGTTCTCAGCCTATCATCAGTTTTGCCCACGGCAGAAGGAACGAAAAAAACTTTGATCACGCACAGCGAATAAGGCAAGCTATGCGTATCGACATCGCTACAGCGGTGCTTTGCGGCATTGGTGGCACACTGGTGATGATATTTGGTGCCGACATTCTCTCGTCCATCTTCCTGCCTTCGGGATGCAAAGCCTGGGAATTGTGCCTGGAAGGTCTGCCACTCTTCGGCGTTTCTTTCGCTTTTGTGGTACTCAATCTCACTATGATAGGCTACTATCAGAGCACTGAGCAAGCTTCTGCTGCTACAGTCTTTACCCTCCTTCGTGGCTTTATCATCCTCATTCCGTCATTCATTCTGATGCCGTTATGGTTTGGCACGTCAGGACTTTGGCTATCTCTCGGCTTCAGCGAAATGGCTACTTTCATGATTATCTGCGCTAATTACTTGATGAAAAAGCGAATGTAATCAATTTGTAATGATATTTTTTCTTATTTTTCACAGATAATTATTACTTTTGCACCACACAAATTTAATGAATTATGAATATTCTTGTTGTAGATGACGAGCAGGATATCTGTGAGATACTCCAGTATAATCTTGAGACTGAAGGATATGAAGTAGAAACGGCAAACTCGGCTGAAGAGGCTCTTACACTTCCCTTGACCGACTATTCCCTCATTCTTCTCGACGTGATGATGGGCGAAATGTCTGGATTTCAGATGGCAAGAAAGATGAAAGACAATCCCGAAACTGCTGGTATTCCTATCATTTTTATCACTGCGCTCGACAGTGAAGACAACACTGTAAGGGGACTAAACATCGGTGCTGACGACTATATCGCCAAGCCTCTCATGATGAAAGAGGTGAAAGCGAGAGTGAAAGCTGTGCTCAGAAGGACGGCTTCTGCCTCTAAGAATAATAAAGAGGAGGCGGAGGAAGAGAGCAATATCATCAGATATAAGGGCATTATGCTCAATATGGACTCTAAGACTGCCGTCGTGGATGGAGACGAAATAACTCTCACCAAACTGGAATTTGAACTGCTTTCGCTCTTCCTTCGCAAGCCAAACAGAGTGTTCGGACGCGAAGACTTGCTGGAGAGATGCTGGCCACGCGACGTATATGTGCAGGATCGCACGGTCGATGTCAACATCACTCGACTGAGAAAGAAGATAGGCGATTACGGAAAACAAATCAAAACTCGTGTTGGCTATGGCTACTACTTTGAGAATTAAGTCGTTCCAGAAGAACCTTATGGTCAGCGTAGGCGGAGTGTTCCTGCTCTTCGCCATTTGCTTCAGCATATATCAATACCAGAGAGAGAAGGAATACAAGATTGATATCATGCACTCTCGACTGCAGATGTTCAACTATGAAATGATGCAGACCCTGGATAAAGACAGCATTCTCAATCCTAAATGCTTCCATGACTACGTGGCTAAACATCAGGTGGAAGGACTTCGTGTCACCATTATTGGCAATGATGGCAAAGTGTTGCTCGACAGCTCTAATGATAATGTTAACGCTTTAGGCAACCATCTGCAACGCACTGAGATACTTCAGGCTTTCAATCATGGTAGCGGTTACGACATCAAGCGCACTTCTGAATCCACACATGAGACGTATTTCTATTCTGCCACACGGTTTGGCAAGATAGTGATACGAACTGCTGTGCCTTACTCTGCCGAACTGACAGAATCTCTTCAGGCTGACAATACATACATCTATTTTACCATCGGCATCACATTCCTGCTGGGTGGCGTGCTCTATCTTAGTACGAGGCGCGTAAGTCGCCATATCGAGTATCTGAGAGAGTTTGCCATCAAAGCGGAAAAAGGCGAAGATCTCGACCACGAACTGGAACGACAACTGCCTGATGATGAACTGGGGGACATCAGCCATACCATCATTCTGCTCTACTGGAAACTGCGACATTCGGAAGAAGACAAAGTGCGCATCAAGCGACAGCTCACACAGAATGCCGCACATGAACTGAAAACACCGGCTGCAAGCATTCATGGCTACCTCGAAAGCATACTCGACAATCCTGATATGGACCCGGAAAAGCGACAGCATTTCCTCGAAAGATGCTACGCCCAGAGCGAGAGAATGACCAAACTGCTGCTCGATATGAGTGCTCTCACCAAGCTCGACGAGATGGAGGATTCACCTGTCACTGAGAGAAGGGATTTCAGAAGGGTCAATGTGGTCAACATTATACGCAACACTCTCGACGACACTGCGTTGCAACTGCAGGAGAAAGGCATGGAACCAATGCTCAGATTGCCTGACGAAATCTATGTCATTGGCGACCAAAGTCTGATATACAGCATCTTCCGAAACCTCATAGACAATGCTATTGCCTATGCGGCTGGCGCCACAAAACTCACCATTTCGTGTCACGAGACGAAAGTAAACGGCAAGGAATTCTATGAGTTTACGGTCAGTGACAATGGTCAAGGCGTCGAAACAATCCACCAACAGCGCATCTTCGAACGCTTCTATCGCATAGATAAAGGGCGCAGCAGAAAGTTGGGTGGTACGGGATTAGGGCTCGCCATTGTAAAGAATGCCGTTGCAGCTCATGGTGGAACGGCTGATGCAGAGACCACTCCTGGCGGCGGTTTGACCATAAGATTTACTCTGGAGAAACCTTCTGCCAAGAAAAAATGAGGACTTCTACATTGAGGTAACATACTCAAGTTTTGCTAGTAGCTAACATGCTACTAATCAGTAATAAAATATCAATAAATAAAAATAAACAAATATATTTTTTATATTTTTTCTTTGTTTTTCTCTATTGATATTTTTTACTTCCCCACGGCAGTGGGGACTGAGGGGCATCTTTTACTTGCGAAAGTTCAGTAACATATTGATTCCATGCCAATGGATAAAGATATTCTAACGAGAAGATATAGCCTGTAGGTTGCGGACGGATTTGTCATGGCGACAATACTAAGCCAAAAGTGTTCGATTTTTCCGATAGCAAACCTCCACCGCAAAGACCTTGCGCAACTATCTGATTATAAACACATTGCAAAAGCATAGTTTTTAGACTGCAATAACTATGCTTTTACCCTCTAATATCTATGCTTTTACGGTGTAATAACTATGCTTTTGCAACGTGAAAGCATAGATATCGTTTTGTAATAGCATTCCTATCCCCTTTTTGTTCTTTTTTTCCTTGCTCAATATGTACGGAGAAATAATATAAAAACACATTCCCTCCTTCAGAATAAAGGATAGTCTGAAGGAGGGAATTATTTATATATCCGATGTGAGTCAACTGAAATCAGTCAGCCCACGGAATTGGTTTCTTGATGCTTTTACACCATCTTGAAGCCGTGATCGATAATTGCCTTATAAATCTGATCAATGTGAGTCTGGTCTCTGGTCTCAAGAGTGACGCGGAGAATACAGCTATTTACAGCAACAGAAACATTGGTGCGGTCATGATGTACGCCTACGATGTTGGCTCCGAGGTCTGCCAAGAGCTTAGCAATCTGCAGCAACTGACCTGGACGGTCGCTGATTTCGAATGAGAGAGTACACTGACGACCATTCTTTATCAGACCACGGTTGATAATACGGTTGAGACTTGTAACATCGACATTACCACCGCTGACTACGCAAACGGTCTTCTTGCCTTCGAGCTCAAGGTCGCGGAACAAAGCTGCTGCTACTGATACAGCACCTGCACCCTCAGCAATAAGCTTATGACGCTCAAGGAGGAAGAGAATTGCAGCGCAGATTTCATCCTCGGATACGGTAACGAGCTGATCTACATAATTACGCACAAGCTCGAAAGTATTCTCACCCGGCTGCTTTACTGCGATACCGTCAGCAATGGTAGAAACGGAAGGGAGACATTCGATTTCACCGTCGTTGATACTCTGTACCATACTTGCAGCACCGGCTGCCTGTACTCCGATAATCTTAATGCTTGGCTTGAGGCACTTTGCAGCAAATGCCACACCACTGATAAGACCACCGCCTCCGATAGGAACAATAATGACATCTGTAGATGGAAGGTCATTGAGAATCTCAAGACCGATAGTGCCCTGACCTGCAATAACCTGCAGATCGTCGAATGGATGAACGAATGTCTGCTTGCGCTCTTCGGTCAATTCCATAGCTCTGCGATAAGCATCATCATATACACCAGGCACAAGGCAAATCTCTGCACCATAGCTGCGAGTAGCCTCAACCTTAGAGATTGGAGCGCCCTTAGGCAGACAGATAGTGCTCTTGATACCCATACGCTGAGAAGCAAGGGCTACACCCTGAGCATGGTTGCCTGCTGAGCAAGCGATCACACCGCGTGCTTTCTCTTCTTCAGAGAGCTGGGAAATCATATAACTTGCGCCTCTAACCTTAAACGAACCAGTAACCTGGAGGTTTTCAGGCTTGATGTAAATGTCACAACCTTTCTTCATAAGAGGAGAGGCGATGAGGTCAGTTTTTCTGATTATGTCCTTTAGCACAAACGCTGCACTATAGACTTCTTTGATGTCAAGTTTTTCCATATGTTTTTCATTTTCTTTTTTAGTGATGCAAAGGTAGGCATTTATAATGAAGAAAAGAAGAATAATAGCGGGATTTTGCATTTTTTATACTTAAAATGCCCAAAAATCACATCTGCACATTGTATTGTCATGGTTTTATTTGCGTAAAAGAAAAAAACTCACTATTTTTGTATTTCTTAAAATGATAATAAATAATGAGAAGGAAAGAATATTTTGAATTCAAGCAGTTTACAGTTCATCAATGCAACGCAGCCATGAAAGTGGGAACCGATGGAGCTCTGCTCGGCTCTTTAGCTGATGGAGGAAAGAAAATTTTAGACATTGGAACTGGCACTGGTCTGCTGTCATTGATGATGGCACAACGTTGTCCCGAAGCTGAGATTACGGCAATAGACATTGATGAAAATGCCATTATTGATGCTAAAAGAAACTTTGCCGAGTCGCCTTTCGCTGAGCAAATACAGCTCATTCACACTCCTTTCAATGAATTTGTGGACAATAACTTGAAGGATAATGCTGACTTTAAGCCCTTCGATTGCATTATTTGCAACCCGCCTTACTTTGACGAAAGTCTTGAGAGCAAAGACGAAAGCCGCACAAGGGCACGCCATACTTCCAGCCTTCCTTTTCGTGAACTCGTGGGCGGAGCATACGAACTACTGTCTGATGAGGGCGTTTTCTCCGTCTGTATTCCGCCTGAAGTGCTCAGCAAATTTACGGCTGAGTGTATCATCAAGGGCTTTTGCCTGAAATATTCCTATGCTGTCAAGAGCGTGCCACGCAAACTTGAACCTAAGCGTTATGTCCTTGTCTATAAGAAAGGCAAAATTGTTGAGCCGCAAGAGTTTACTTATTGCCTCCAGAATGCTGACGGTTCACGCTCTGAGTGGTATTCCGAACTAATGAAAGACTTTTACCTCTAAAGGCATCGAACTACGTAAACATTACTTTTATAATAAGTAGGTAATCGAAATTATATAAGTAAAGCCTCCACATTACCAAAGAATGTGGAGGCTTTACTATTTACCAAATTATGTTTCTAAATTGTTATATAACGTGTATCTTCAGATTCGAAAGTAAATGTGAAGCTATATTAGCCTCCGACATTTATCCTTTAAAGTAGATTTAAGAAGTAGCGATGCACGAAAGTGTTATCGTTCAACTCTGGATGGAAAGCGGTGACAAGCATATTATCCTGTCTTGCTGCGACGATATTACCATCTACTTTGGCGAGGATTTCCACGTTTTCACCTGCCTTATCTATATAAGGAGCACGGATAAAGGTCATAGGTATCTCTCTGTCAGCAAACAGTCCGTTGGTCACAAAGCTGCCAAGCTGTCTGCCATAAGCATTTCTCTTAGCTGTGATATTCATCACATTGAGATGCTCACTGTCGAGCATTATCAGTCCAGCACATGTACCGAAGACAGCAAGACCGCCAATAATGGAATCCTTTATAGTGTCCCAAAGGTCGAGATCGTGCATCAAGCGCATCATGGTAGTGCTTTCTCCGCCTGGAATGATGAGTCCTTTCTTATCTACTTTTTCGTCATTGATAAAGTCGTCCCAATCGTTTCTGTTGCGGATTTGCACTGTCTCCACTCCAATTTTTTCGAGCATCTGCTGGTGCTCAGCAAAGGCACCTTGCAATGCTAATATGGCTATGCGTGTCATTTACTTACCTCTTTCAGCCATTAACAGTTGGATTTCGCTCTCGTTTATGCCTACCATTGCCTCACCAAGGTCCTCACTCAGTTCTGCAAGAATCTTAGGCTGGTCGTAGTTTGTCACTGCCTTCACGATAGCCTGAGCACGCTTTTCTGGATTACCACTCTTGAAGATACCACTACCTACGAAGACACCTTCTGCTCCGAGCTGCATCATCAGTGCGGCATCGGCTGGAGTTGCTACGCCACCTGCAGCGAAATTCACTACTGGAAGCTTGCCATTGTCATGCACATACTCCACGAGTTCGTATGGCACACGAAGCTGCTTGGCTGCCTCATAGAGTTCATCGCGATTGAGAGAAGTAAGACGGCGTATCTCGCTCTGCATCATTCTCATGTGGCGAACTGCCTGGATTACGTCACCAGTTCCTGGTTCTCCCTTGGTACGAATCATGGTAGCACCCTCATTGATACGGCGAAGAGCCTCGCCGAGATCCTTTGCTCCGCAAACGAAAGGCACCTTAAACTCACGCTTATTGATGTGATATACGTCATCAGCTGGTGACAATACTTCACTCTCGTCTATATAGTCAATCTCAATAGCCTCAAGAATCTGTGCCTCAACGAAGTGACCGATACGCACCTTTGCCATTACTGGGATGCTGACAGCTTCCTGAATACCCTTGATCATCTTAGGGTCGCTCATACGGCTAACGCCACCTGCTGCACGGATGTCAGCTGGAATACGCTCCAATGCCATTACTGCACATGCACCAGCAGCCTCTGCTATGCGTGCCTGCTCTGGTGTTGTAACGTCCATTATCACTCCGCCCTTAAGCATCTGGGCAAGATTACGATTGAGAATAACTCTTTCTTCCATTGTCGATATATATTTTATTAGTTTGTAATTTCTTCGACAAAGGTCCATATAAAAAGCGATTTTAGCAACAGACTATTCCGTTTTTGTAAAATAATATTCCTATTATAACAAACCAAATGCTGTATTTGCTGTGCTTATTCCACTTGATTTGCGTTTGAGAAGGCTTTACGATAGTCGGAAGGAGATTGCCCTCGTTGCTGTCGGAAGAACTTACAGAACTGCGCTTGCGAAGAGAAACCGAGACGATCTGATAGTTCTTGGACGGTGAAACCGGAGGTATTGAGCAGCAAAAGAGCCTCATTCATCAGGTAATCACTTATGATTTGCTTCGGCGATTTGCCTATATTCTTGTCTGTTATCTGCGAAAGATAACGCTGAGTAATTGCAAGTTTGTCTGCATAAAAGACGACATCATGAGCTTCGCGATAATGGTCTGCGATGAGAGACATAAACTTATTGTATAATTCAGCAGAGCGATAAGCATGACCTTCTTCGGGAATGGCATAGACCAACTGGGCATGTATGAAGGCATGAGCATTGCTAATGGCTTCCTCTATCTCGTCTCCAAAAGCGAGACGAGTGGCTATTGCCGTGGAGAGAGCACCGCCTACACCGTGCTTTTGCCATCCTTCTGTGTTGCGAGAACTGAAGAATTTATGCCCTTTCTCTGTGTAAAGCAAGGCAGAAAGCATTCCATCGACATGCTTACCACCACGCAATAGGACGGCTTTAACGCCCATTTCAGTTAGTTCTTGCGCTGCTTTCAGCATCTCATCGTCGGCATTTACGGGATGATGGAGCAGATATTCGGCTTCGATACACTTGAGCACGAGAATTGTTGTCTCAGGTATTATGTGACGTTTTATCCGCTCTACTGCTTCTGAAGTGCAGAGTAGAGTGCCGTCTGACGACATTATTCCTGGGTCACAAACGATATTTCGGCATGCTACAATCTCGTCACGCAAGGGTTTTATCAATTCTGCATTACGGAGAAGTCCCACTTTTACGGCTCTTGGATGCACGTCTTCGATGATTGCTTTCACCTGACTTACGATGAGCTCTTCAGGCAAATCATGGATATTATAAATGCCATGGCTATTCTGCACCGTCACCGACGTGATGGCTGTCAGCGCATATCCCCCCATTGCAGATATGGTCTTGATGTCAGACTGGATACCTGCCTTGCCGGTGCTGTCGGAACCTGTGATGCTTAATACTGGGAGATTTGCCATTGTGAGGTTGTGGGTTGTTGGTTATGGGTTATTGGTTATGGGTTGCTATCTCATTGCTATATGGAGGATATCTCATTGCTATGTGGAGGATATCTCATTGCTATGTGTAGGATATCTCATTGCTATGTAGAGGCTATCTCATGGAGATTTGATAGCCGAGCCATGCTGCTGAGAGCCCGAAAACGAGGCTTACGCATATATATAACAAGGAGATGAGCAACTGTCCGCCTCGCATCATCATCAGACTTTCATTCATAAAGGTGGAGAAAGTGGTAAATCCTCCGCAGAAACCAGTCATGAAAAGGAGTCTGATATGCTCGCTTCCTGGAGCTAATCGCGTAAGGAATCCGAGGACGAAGCAACCTAACACGTTTGCGATAAACGTGCCTATAGGGTAATGACCGTTAAAATATATGCTCAGGACCCAGCGACATACGCCACCAAGTCCTGAGCCTATGAATACTGAAATCAGTGAGATAATATTCATTCCACTGTCTTTTTAGATTGTAATAGCTATGTGGAAGGCACTCATTAGAACTGCTCAAGGATTGCAATACGCTTGGCAGTGTCGGGATGAGTGGAGAAAAGTCCTGAGAAGAAACTCATCATTCCGCTTGCAAAAGCTTGTGGATGAATGATGTAAAGCTGGGCTATATCATCACGATCCACATTCTGGAGTCCTGGGTCTCCGCTGATTTTGCGTAGTGCTGACGCCAAAGCAAGAGGATTGCCACATAGTTCGGCGCCACCAGCATCTGCCATATATTCACGCTTTCTGGAAATGGCGAAGCGGGTAACGATGGTGAAGAAGTAGCCTACAAAGCAGATGACAGCGGCAATAGCGAGGACTACAATTATGCCAGCTCCATTGTTTTTGCCTTCTCGGTCACGGCTACTGGTCAATGAACCATAAATGAAAGTGCGGTAAAGCATATTCACTACGATGGAAGTGAGGGTGGAAATGATGCCTACGAAGATGATGCTGGTGATGAGAAGGCGTGTGTCGTGGTTGCGGATATGAGTGAGTTCATGCCCTATAACGCCTGCCAGTTCGTCATCATTGAGGAGATTGAGCAATCCCGTTGTCACGGTAACGGTGTATGATTTCTTGTCTATTCCAGATGCGAAAGCATTAAGTTGCGGGTCATCCACTACGTTAATTTTTGGCATATCCATGCCGCAAGCCATTGTAAGGTTTTCTACTATGTTGTAAACCCTTGGGTTTTCCCTTCTTTCGAGTGTTCTTGCTCCTGTGGCAGCCTTGACCATAGAGGCATTACTGAAGTAAGCTATGAGGAACCAAATCGCTACTCCACCCACAACCCATGGCATTGTCTGGATGAAAGCATAGTTTACAGCGTCCTTATCCATCCAATGGACAGGCTCGCCATAGGCATTATAGTCTGTATTTCCGAAGTAATTAAGGGCTGCGATGAAAGCCCAGACCATTGCGAGGAGTATCATTGGGAATGCGATAAGCAGGATTACGCTCATCGTATTGTTCCTCGAAATCTGGGTTTGCATACCTACGTATCTCATTTTGGTTTGCTTTTGGGGTTATTGTTCTTTGGGATTATCCGCCGATAACGCGGCGGACACAGGGGCTCTTCTTAAATGAAGAATGATGAATGAAGAATGAAGAATGGCTCGCGCCTTTACGTTTCTTGCTTCTTATTCTTGCTTATATCTGCCGATAACGTGGCAGAGACAGGGGCTCTTCTTAAATGAAGAAGGATGAAAGAAGAATGAAGAATGGCTCGCGCCTTTGCGATTCTTGCTTCTTATTCTTGCTTATATCTGCCGGTAACGGGGCAGACATGATGGCGAACCCTTGTTCTTTTGCTTTGGAACAACAGTTAGAACTTGATTTCTGGGGCTTTATCGTAGGCTGCGCGCTCTTCTCTTGGAATCTCAAACATAGGCTCTTTGCGGAATCCGAACATGCCTGCGATGAGATTAGCAGGGAAAGTCTGGACAGCATTGTTAAGTTCTTTTGTGGCAGAATTGAAGAAACGGCGGGTAGCTGCGAGCTTATTCTCGATGTCAGAGAGCTCAGCTTGCAACTGAAGGAAGTTCTGATTAGCCTTAAGATCAGGGTAAGCCTCAACGGAAACCTTGAGTCCTGCAAGCGCAGAAGAGAGTGCATTCTCAGCCTGAATCTTGTCATTTATGCCAGTAGCACTCATTGCAGCAGTTCTTGCAGCAGTGACTTTCTCGAGCAATTCGCGCTCATGAGTGGCGTAACCTTTAACTGTAGATACGAGTTGAGGGATGAGATCATAGCGCTGTTTGAGCTGAACATCGATGTTAGCGAAAGCATTTTCACGGTTATTGCGAAGCTTTACGAGGTTGTTATACATGAAAATGAAGAAAAGTACCACTACAACGGCGATGACAATCCATATTGTTGTTGACATAATTCTAAAGTTTTTAGGTGTTGATAATTATTATTTCGTGCAGTCAAAGTACAAAAATGACTGCGTGATATCTATGCTTTAATATCACTAACGGGCACAATGTTATTAGAAAATGTTTTCTGATAGCATTGTACCCGCAGTTCAAAAATCAGATGACGATTTCGTCAAACCGTCACGAAAGTCCTTGGCTTACTTAGCTGGAGCGGCAGGAGTCTCTGCAGCAGGAGCAGCTTCTTTGCTCTGTTCAGCAGCAGGAGCGGCAGGAGCAGCAGCGTCTTTCTTAGCGTCAGCAGCAGGAGTAGCCTGCTGAGTAGCTCCGAATCCCTGTACGTTGTTAGGGTTAGTGGTGCTCTGCTCAGTAGCAGCCTTCTCGATAACGCTTGTGTCAGCGTGAGTAGTAGGAGCGACATAAGCGCATACGATGCTGATGATTACCATAGCGGCAGCGAGGCCCCAAGTGGTCTTCTCGATGAAATTAGTGGTCTGGCGCACTCCGAAAGAAGAGTTAGCACCACTGAAAGCGCTGGCGAGACCGCCACCCTTAGACTCCTGGATGAGTACGATACCGATCATACATAAAGAAGCCAGGACGATTAAAATTACGAATAAAGTGTACATCTTTTTTCTTTTTGTTTGTTTATTGTTTTGTTATTTTTTTATCAAAGAAAATTCATTATGTTCTGATACTTAAAGTATCAAAAAGCGTACCAAGAATTATTGTTTATCTTCTTTTAGAACTTTTGTCATTGAGGATAAGTTTTTCGAGGAAGCGCATTTGGTCTGCAAAGTAAGCATTTTTTTTTGGATAATTCAAATTTAAACGCTTAATTATTTCTAATGCCTTAGAATATTTGCCTTGTTTTATGTAAATTCCCGCTAAAGTCTCGGTAAAATACTCTTCTTCCTGTACTTTTTCTCCTTCGCTGTTAGTATCTTCCAACTGTGGAACGAACTCCGGATTATCCTTCAAAGTCAGTTTTCCTCCATCGTCATTGATGAACTTGTCAATGAGTTGCATACCGTTCATCGGCGTTGAAGGATTTGTTTCTTTGTTCGTTTTGGATGGATTATTCTCAGCCACAGCATTGTCTTCATCCTGACTATCGTCCTCATCCTCGAAGTCAGTGGCAAGAAGATAGGATACATAATCTACAGTAGCGTCCGCAGCAGTAGGTTTACGTTTAGTCTTTTTCTTATCTTTGAGTTCATTATCATTATTATTTTCCTCCTGTTCGGCAGGTATAGATGATAGGAAAGAGTCGATAAGAGTGACAGTACGGTTTCCTTCTCTGACCTTAGTAGTAGGTCTTTTGAGTTTATAATGTGCAGCTTCTACGAGATTGAAAATAACCCTTCTGTCTGTGATATAGACCGCCGCACGGCGCAACTCTTCGTCGAAGGTTGGGTCGTGAAGGAGATATAGATTACGGAGCATCAACAGACGAGCGGGCTGATAGTATGGATAAAGTGCCACGAGGCTTCGCAAGTCGTATAGAGTCTCCTTATTCAGTTTCTCCGGATGTTTTATCAGATCAGGCAGATTCACTTCTAATTATTCTTTTACTTATATCTGTTTCTTACGAATGAATATTGAAAATTACCAGTTTGCCACAGTAGCATTGAATATCTGGTCGCATATATTCTTACACATCTGAGTGACAAGTTCTTCCTGAACAGAAGCCAAGCTCTTAGAAGTGTCATAGGTAGCAGTGGCAGTAAACTGTCTTTCGAAGTCCTCCTTATGGTTCTTCGAATTTGTAAAGCGGACGTTTACAGTGATGGAAAGCTCAGTCTGGGCAGAGTATCCGTCTGCAGCCACGGACTTATTTCGCTGCTGATACTGTGTGATTTCGCCCTCTACCTTAAGGTCTCCGTTACGTTTCACCTGACTAAGTCTGGTCTGGCTGGCATATAGGTCCTTGAGAGTATTGTTGAAGAGCGGTCCCATTGGTCCCCAAACGTAAGAAGATCTGATAGGGAAATCAGCAATCTGTATGGTCTTTGTCTGCGTATAGTCGATGCTTGCGCCATTGAATTTATATGAAACGGAGCACGCAGCAAAGCATGTAAGGGCAACGACGAGACAAGACATCACGCACGCGCGATATATATAATAAGGTGTTTTAGTCTTCATTGATGCCATATTGCTTTATTTGTCTATAGAGAGTACGGTCAGAAATTCCGAGTTCTGCAGCAGCTTTCTTTCGGTTTCCTCCGTTACGTTCAAGGGCTTTGATGAGCAGATTTTTCTTGAGATCGTCGTATTTGAGATTTTCCGGTTCCTTGATTTCTTCAGCTTCAGCATAGTCGAGCTGTCTATGCATAGGTGAAATCATGTGAGTATGTACGTCATTAGAGTCTTCGATGTAGTCCTGATGGATGTTAGGATAAGCATTTTGCGGCGCAGCGACCTGCGGAGCAGCATCCAGTTTGCCCCTAAGACTATTGACTTCGCGTCTGAGGTCATTGACATTACCGCGCAATTCGTATAGAATCTTGTAGAGCAGTTCGCGTTCACTCTCGAAACTACCGCCAGAAGAAGACGGTATGGTGGCGAGCTGAGTGCTCTCTTCATCTACGGGAATATATTGTGAAAGCACGCTTTCATCAATCATACGTTCCGGGCAAAGCACAGACATCTGCTCAGTAAGGTTCTTCAACTGTCGGATATTTCCTGGCCATTTGTATTTCTTGAGCATCTGCTTAGCGCCTTCAGTGAGCTCAATACGAGGCAGATGATACCTGTCAGCCATCTCCATAGCGAAGAGTCGGAATAGGAGAATGACGTCATCTCCACGGTCACGCAGGGCAGGAAGCTTGATAGGAATGGTGTTAAGGCGATAGTAGAGGTCTTCGCGGAAGCGTCCCTCAGTGATGGCCTTACGCACATTGACATTAGTAGCGGCTACGATTCTGACGTTAGTCTTGCGCACCGCCTGTCCTCCAACGCGGATATACTCACCCGTTTCGAGCACGCGCAGCAGTCGAGCTTGAGTGGCGAGAGGCAATTCGCCCACCTCATCGAGGAATATAGTGCCTCCGTCAGCCACGCCGAAGTAACCGTCGCTCTCCCCGATAGCACCAGTAAACGAGCCTTTCTCATGTCCGAAGAGCTCAGAATCGATGGTTCCTTCAGGAATACTGCCACAGTTGATGGCGAGATACTTGTTTCTGCTACGTGGTGAGAGATCGTGTATGAGACGAGGAATAATCTCCTTACCCACACCGCTCTCGCCCTCGATGAGCACAGAGAGGTCAGTGGAAGCCACCTGACAGGCGACGTCCAAAGCGCGATTGAGGGCTTTGCAGTTGCCCACAATCTTATACCTTCTCTTTATGTCTTGAAGTTTTTCTATCTCCATGATTAGAATTACTCTCCTTTCTTCTCGAAATCCAATTTCTTTCTTACGGCAAATCGAGCCTTCTCTCCATCCTCTTTCCTCTCGTGATACATCTTCGGAAGTGGATTCTGCACAGACAAATCATAGTGGAAACGATTTCTGAAAGTATCGACAGCGAGGTAAAGCGCCTTGCGGAAAGCGCTCTCGTCAATTATGCCTTGCCCAGCCATATCGTAGCAAGGACCGTGCATTGGCAGTGCGGTGATGAGAGGAAGTCCTGTCACATACATACATCCGATTTCCTCAAAGAGTTCATCAAACGGCACAAGAGCCTGTCCAAGATTCATAGCGAGGACACCATCGAAATGCCCATACTCTCCCGACTCGAAGAATTCCTTCGCCTTATAAGGTCCGAAAGCCTGCTTGCCACTGTTGACCAGTTGGCTAATCGCTGGAGCAATAGCGCGTATTTCAGCCGACGATTCATCGCCAGTGATATGCTCATTCAATGCGAGAATGGCGATACGAGGATTGTCAATGCGCAAGTCGCGGTGCATAGCACGGAAGAAAATGCCAGCGCAATCAGCCACGCTCTCCATAGTCAGCGAAGCGTCCGTTGCGGCATCATCGACATCACCGAGGACGCAAGCGACCTGTATGTATTCGTTTCTCATCACGCGGAGCGGAGTGATATCACCGAGAGCCAGTGCAGGCTTTTCGCCTTCAGCGGCATTCTCGCGAGCCTGCTCAGCCATAGAGCGGAGATAATCGACCACCTGAATGACATCATCATCATTAGATGGCGCCATAACGAGGACATCGAAGAGTCCGCGAGCGTAGTCGTGCATAGCGCAGTCGATAGCCTGTCGGGATGCCATTTCCATCTCTTCGGTCACCTTTCCAAATTCCACTCTGAGGTCATCCCTTACGCAAGTGACGAAATTCAGAGCATCATCCTTAGCCTGCTCAGCATCACTGATAAAATTAAAACTACACTTTATCTGCAATGCCTTGGACTGAAACTCCACAGCGCGGCGTGATCCATAGATGATAGGAGTCATCAACTCCAGCATCTCTGCTTCAGCAAAAGAACGTAATATGAGTTCGTAGCCCACGCCATTCATGTCGCCGTGGGTTATCGCCACTCTGATTTTTCTGTTTATATTTTGCATTTTCTTTCTTTTCTTCTAAAAATCTTACTTGTTCCTTATTGCCCATTTCATCCATTGGCATAATCCTTTAGGCAAAAGGCATCAAGACTTCCTACATCTCAGCATTCTTCTTCGAGGTACTGAGCAATCCGCAAGCGGCAAATATATCCTGACCTCTTGAAGCTCGGATGGTGGTGAATATTCCGTGATTTGTGAGATAATCTCTGAGCGTCTCCATCTTTTTCTCATCACTGGTGTGCAGTGGCACGTCAGGAATCTGATGAAAGCGTATGAGATTGATTCTGCAATCGAGTCCGTGGAGCAGTCTGACTATCTCCTTGGCATGCGTCATCGAGTCATTGAGACCATCAAAGACGATGTATTCGAATGACAGTCTGCGCTGATGAGAGAAGTCATAATGACGAAGCAATTCCACCACTTCCTCTATCGACATACCGCGCTGGGCAGGCATGAGCATAGCTCTCTGCTCGGGGATAGGCGAATGCAAACTGATAGCCACGTGACACTCACTCTCGTCGAGGAAACGCTTGAGCTTATTTCTTACGCCAACGCTGCTGACAGTGATGCGCTTAGGACTCCACGCATAGCCCCATTCCGACGTGAGAACTTCGGTAGCTCGCAGGACATTGTCGAGGTTATCCATCGGTTCGCCCTGTCCCATAAAGACGATATTGGTAAGCCTTTCCGCTTCAGGGAGCGAGTAAATCTGATTGAGGATATCGGCTGCGGTGAGCGAACCCTCAAATCCCTGCTTGCCAGTTTGGCAGAACAAGCAATTCATCTTACAGCCCACCTGGCATGAGACGCATAGCGTAGCGCGGTCTTTGTCAGGAATAAAGACTGTCTCCACAAACTTTCCAGAGGCTGTCGGAAACAGATACTTGATAGTACCATCAACAGAATACTGAGCATCCAGAGGCTCCATGACGCCAATGCAGTACGTCTCCGCAAGCTTTTCGCGATTTGCCTTGGATATATTTGTCATTCCTTCGATGCTTTTCACTCGACTGGAATAAATCCACTTCGCCATCTGTCCGCCGGTAAAAGCAGGCATTCCGAGAGATTTGGCGACCTCTTTGAGTTCGGCGAGAGTCATTCCGAGTAGTGGAGTCTTCATCTTTCTGTTTCTTTTATAATATTCCGCTTTACCTTCACAGCTTGTTTGATTTCCATAAAACATCAATATGCAAAAACGACAAAAACATATTCACCTGTTTTTCTTTATTTTTCCCTATTGATAATTCATTAGTCCTTACAGCTTGTGCAAATCTTCTGCAGCGGGTTGACTTGTTATTTTCAATTCAGACTGCAAAGTTACGATTTTTTTGTCAATTTACCAAGGCAGCAGTGTTATTTTTATCGTTTCATCACCTTATTTATATCATTTATATGAAATAACCACATCGAAATACTATTCCATAACCACCAAAAAAGAGAACTTGAGATTGTGATAATGCGCAATTACAGTGTCTTTTTTAACACGCTGAGTGAAGAATTCTGAAGAGCAAAAATATTATTCGGAAATACAGCAAGGATTTCGTTTTTCATAACGCATTGACACACAATAATATCCGAAATACGAGAAAGAAAAAGCCAAGAAATCAGGAGGCAAAAGCATGGTTTTCGGGGCGTAAAAGCTTAGATATTAGGAAGTAAAAACTAAGATATTGCATTGCAAAAGCATAGTTATTACCTCCCAATAGCTTAGCTTTTACCCCCAACTTACCAAAAAACGAAGAAAACAGAGCACTCCCATGTCGTTTTGAGTTCATTTTTCCGAGATTGATAGAGCATAAATCTGGTTTCCGTTTTAACAACACGTAACACTATTTAACACCGTTGCTTCAGACCCTGAAAATATCTTACCCAAGCCTAAAAAGCAAAGAAAAAACTGCACTTTCCCTATCGTATATAAAAAAAAATACGTAACTTTGTCGTCAAATTATATAACAATCATTTTTATGAAGCAGAAAATAGACATCTTCCTCCCTGCTGAAAGCATTGCGGACATCATGCCAATGCTGGATAAACTCAGCAAAGAGAGGATGATAGACAGCATATTCATGATCTCTTCCACGGAAGAAGAGACAATGGAAAACATACCAGCCAACGTCAAAATAATCAAGGCAGACAGACTCACTTCCACCGAGACTATCAGGAAAATCAGCGATAGCGCAAATGCGGAGTATGTGCTTATCTCTCAGAAGACTACGCCTGTCAAGCTCGGCACACTTGCCCTCAATCGCATGGCAAGCGTGGCTGACGACACTAATTGCGCCATGCTCTACGCTGACCACTACTCCATCATCGAAGGAAATACGGAAAAGCACCCCGCAATAGACTATCAGGAAGGCAGCATACGCGATGATTTCGACTTCGGACAACTTATCCTCATCCGCACTTGCCTGCTGAATTACTATTTCCACGACACGGTATGCAATTATGAATACGCTGCTCTCTACGACCTTCGTCTCTTCCTTTCGCGCCACGGCTCTATCGTGCATCTCAATGAATACCTCTACACCGAAGAGGAAAAAGACACGAGAAAGAGCGGCGAGAAGCAGTTTGACTATGTCAATCCTCGCAATAGAGAGGTGCAGATAGAGATGGAACGCGCCGCAACAGCGCATCTGAAAGCCATCGAAGCCACGGTAGATACTTCCGACCTCTTCGAACCTGACTTCCAGGAGCAGGACTTTGACGTGGAAGCTACTGTCGTTATCCCTGTCTTCAATCGCGTGAAGACTATCGCAGATGCCGTCAACAGCGTGCTCACACAGCAGACGGATTTCCCTTACAATATCATAGTGGTAGATAATCACTCCACTGACGGCACTTCCGAACTGCTTGCCGGCATCAAGGATGAGAGACTTATCCATATCATTCCGGAGCAGGACGACCTCGGAATAGGCGGATGCTGGAACGTGGCAGTGCAGGATTCTCGTTGCGGACGCTTCGCTATCCAACTGGATTCTGACGATCTCTACTCTGGTCCGGACACGCTTCAGAAGATAGTAAATGCCTTCTACGAGCAGAAAGCAGCGATGGTGATAGGTTCTTACCGTATGTGCGACTTCGAGCTCAACACTCTTCCACCGGGAATAATCGACCATAAGGAATGGACAGAAGAAAACGGTCCTAACAATGCTCTGCGCATCAATGGACTCGGAGCACCGCGTGCTTTCTTCACTCCTCTCGTCCGTCAGCACTCATTCCCTAACACCAGCTACGGTGAGGACTACGCTCTCGGACTGCGATTCTCACGCAATTACCGCATCGGACGTATCTACGACGAACTGTATCTCTGCCGCCGTTGGGGAGGAAACAGCGACGCCGCGCTCTCCATCGACCGCATAAATGCCAACAACCTCTATAAAGACCATTTGCGCACCATAGAAATCAAGGCTCGTCAGGAGGAGAATGAATGTGGCGCAAGCAGCATTTATGAATGCGCTTCCGACCGTTTCATCGACCGCCAGATGGATTTGTGGGCAGATACGCTTCACCGCTATCAGGCTCTCTCTTCTGTAAAAACGAGACGAATCGAAAGTTACAGACTGCAATTCAATCCTGCAAGGATGGTGTCAACAGGGGCTAAAATAGATAAAACCACACTGGCAAAGCGCCCTTGCTTCCTCTGCGAAGCAAACAGACCGAAGGAACAAATCAAGCATATCATACGCAACAATGATGGAGAGGCTATCATGGAGATGCTGGTCAATCCTTTCCCTATCCTTCCAGAGCACTTTACCATCGTTTCCACTAAGCATGAGCCTCAGGCTATCATGGGAAAATACGAAGAGATGCACCGTCTGCTGACTGTTTACCCAGAACTGATGGTGTTCTATAACGGACCTCGCTGTGGCGCTTCCGCTCCCGACCACATGCACCTTCAGGCAGGAACGGCTGGCATTACGCCTCTTGAGACATTCGTGAGTTATGATGATGAGGAACTCATAACCGTCTTTTCACTCAATGAAAACGAAGGCATCAAGCTGAAGAAAGACTTCCTCAGTCCTGTTTTCCTCATTCGTTGCAAGTCGATGGAGGCTTACAGAAAACTCTTCCAGCGCCTTTACCACGCCATTGAGACCGTTTGCCCTATACCTTATGTAGATGCTTCGCCTGACGAAGAGCCGATGATGAATATCCTCGGATGGCGCGATAAGGGTGATTATGTCTTTGCTGTAATCCCACGAAGGAAGCACCGTCCTGACTGCTACACGGCTGAAGGCGATGCGCAATACATCATCTCGCCGGGCGCTCTGGATATGGCTGGACTCATCATCACTCCACGTAAGGAGGACTTTGAGCGCCTGGATGCCGACACTCTCCATGAGATTATCTCAGAAGTGGGAATCACCACCGATATTGCAGACGAGATAGCACATGAGACAGCCTGCCCTTCTGCAAAGAATGAAGAGCAGAAACCGATACTGAAAACGGCTTTCCATGAGGGCGATATTCCTATGGTAAAAGTGGGAATAATAAGCGCTGAAAAGATAGAGTTTACGCTCAATGCTCCTTACTCCGCCAAAGGCAATGAGGTGACTGGCCCTCAGACGGTTGAGATCTCTGAGGGAGGAATCCTTTGGAACGGCAACCACTACTCTCATCTGACATTCCACCCTACTGCGGAAGATTCCTCTTTCTCCATCTCTGACGTCATTATCGGCATCCATTTCCACTGGGAGAGAAAGCAGACGCAGACCTTCCTCGGCACGCTTCGCCTCGTGGTGGATGAAGGAAAGATATGCGCAATAAATGAATTGCCGGTGGAACGCTATCTGGAAAGCGTCATTTCGAGCGAGATGTCTGCCACTTCCAGTCTCGAATTGCTTAAAGCTCACGCTGTTATCTCTCGCTCATGGCTTCTCGCACAGATGGAGAAGCGCAAGCGACTGAAGGGCAGCACGGACAGTTTCTTCTCCTTTGTCAAAAAGGAAGACTCGCTAATCCGCTGGTATGACCGTGAGGACCACACCATATTCGACGTCTGCGCTGACGACCATTGCCAGAGATATCAGGGCATTACGAATGCCGCTAACCCTGTAGTACTGGAGGCTGTGCAAGCCACGAGCGGACAGATACTGGTCTATGACGGTGAAATCTGCGACACGCGATTCTCTAAATGCTGTGGTGGAAAGACGGAGGAATACCAGTATTGCTGGGAGAATATCACCTTCCCTTACCTCAAGTCGGTGGCAGACCCTTACTGCAACACCAACGATAAGCACATCCTCTCACAGGTGCTCAATAATTATGATCAGGAGACTGTGGATTTCTACAACTGGACTGTGGAATATTCCCAGCGCGAGATACGCCAGCTCATCAGTGAAAAGACGAAGATGGACTTCGGCGACATCATTGCCCTCGAAGCCGTGGAGCGTGGCAAGAGCGGACGAATATCCCTGCTCAAGATAGTGGGCACCAAGCGCTCGTTTACGATAGGTAAGGAATTGGAAATCAGGAAGGTGCTTTCTTCGTCACATCTCTATAGTTCCGACTTTGAAGTAGAGCGCCTGGATGATGACAAATGTATCATTTCTGACGCCGACAGCACCACTATCCCATCTCGTTTCATACTGAAAGGTCACGGTTGGGGACACGGTGTAGGACTCTGTCAGATAGGTGCTGCCGTCATGGGCGAAAAGGGTTTCAAATACAGTGCTATCCTACTCCATTACTATACTGGCGCAGAAATAGCCAAGGCTTATTAACTCCGTCATCCTTTCGCTTATAAACAATCAATAAAATCATTTCCGAAGGTCACTTAATTCCACTCAATTCACACTCATTTGGAAATAAAAAAATATCAATAAATAAAAATAAACAATTGTATTTTCTATATTGATATTTATTTCAAGCAAAGAGAAAACGAAGTGGCTACGGGAATATATTATCCTCAAAGCAATGAATAAGAAATCTCCTTGGTCATGGGTCCCTACCCTATACTTCGCAGAAGGACTGCCTTACGTGGCGGTGATGACCATTTCCATCATACTCTATAAGCAACTCGGGCTATCCAATTCCGAGATAACATTCTACACTTCATGGCTTTATCTGCCGTGGGTCATAAAGCCATTATGGAGCCCTTTCATCGACCTTATCAAGACAAAGCGATGGTGGATCACCACGATGCAGCTTCTTATCGGTGCTGCCTTCGGTGGTGTAGCCTTTACCATCCCTACGAGTCTATGGCTTCAAGGCTCACTGTTCTTCTTTTGGGTGATGGCTTTCGCAAGTGCGACGCACGATATTGCGGCAGACGGATTCTATATGCTTGGACTTACTCAGCATGATCAAGCGTGGTTTGTGGGCATCCGCTCCACTTTCTATCGCCTTGCCACCATCTTCGGACAGGGAATCCTCGTCATGATAGCTGGCAATCTGCAGGTGTTGTTCCGCAATAGCATTCCTTTCTCCTGGAGTCTGATGTTCTATGGAGTCACCGGACTCTTCATTGTGCTCTGGCTTTGGCACTCCTACATACTGCCTTATCCTTCTGAGGATGAGCCACACACGCACGTCACTGATATAGAAGGCGATGGAGTGTCAGACGACATAAAGACCGTCTCGGCAAGAACAATATTCTCCGACTTCTTTGCCACCATACGCACTTTCTTCGGAAAAGAGCAGGCTATCATCGCGATATTATTCATGTTGCTCTATCGTATGCCTGAAGGACTTCTCGCTAAGGTGTCTGCCCTCTTCCTCATTGATGCAGGACATAATGGCGGACTCGGACTTTCTCCACAGGAATACGGACTCGTGCAGGGCACTGTAGGCGTGATAGGTCTCACGCTCGGTGGCATTCTCGGCGGCATCTGTGCTGGAAGAGACGGACTGAAGAAATGGCTTTGGCTCATGGTCTGCGCCATTACTCTGCCTGACGTGGTATATGTCTATCTGGCATACGCATTGCCTTCCAGCCTCTTTATCGTCAATCTCTGCGTCTTTATCGAGCAATTCGGCTATGGGTTTGGCTTTACTGCCTATATGCTCTACCTTATATATTATAGTAGGGGCAACTACAAGACGTCGCATTACGCTCTTTGCACTGCTTTCATGGCGCTCTCGATGATGATTCCGGGACTCTTTGCTGGCGCTCTCCAAGAGGCTGTAGGCTACAAAGCATTCTTCCTTATCGTCATGGGATGCTGCGCTGTGACATTCATCATCACCGCTCTTGTGAAGATTGACCCTATGTTTGGCAAGAAAGTGGAGGAAGATGCTTAAAATGAAGAATGAAGAATAAAGAATGAAGAATGGGAGTTACGTTTTCTTCTTTAGTGAAAAGTGAAAAGTGAAAAATCGCACTGACACAATTGAGAACTTATTCTTTTTCGTGAAAAGTGAAAAATTGCACTGACGCAATTTGGAAACCGCAAGCCGTAGAACGTATATAGCCTCCCCCTTACAGGGGGATAAGAGGGGGTCTTATTCTTCTTTTTCTTTCAGGAGGATACTCTTCAAGATAAAAATAATAATGAAAATGAAAATACTTCTTTCAGTTCTTATCTCCTTTCTTTCCCTTTTCCCCACTACGATAAAGGCGGATGATGGGTTTACTTCTTCGCTTATCCCTGATAAGGTGTGGGCTAAGATGCAGGGAAAGTCAGTGCCGAAGGGGTGCCCAGTGAAGAGGGAAAGCCTCAGATACCTCACCGTGATGCACTTTGACGGTAATGGTAAGGAGAAGAAAGGCGAGATAATATGCAATAAAAGCATTGCTAACGACCTCCTTGAGATATTCCGCAAACTGCACAAAGCGAAATATCCGATAGAGCGAATAAGACTTATAGATGAATATAATGCTGACGATGAAACCTCTATGAGGGCGAATAATTCATCTTGCTTCTGCTATCGCACTATGACAGGGTCGCTCTCCAAGGTCTCAAAGCATGGACTGGGACTGGCTATAGACATCAATCCTCTGTATAATCCATACGTGAAAGGCAACAGAATAGAGCCTGCCAACGCAAGGAAATATGCCTTCAACAGAGACAAACGTAAGGACATCCCGATGAAATTGTCTGCTGACGACCTCGCTGTACGCCTCTTCAAAAAGCATGGATTCAGATGGGGCGGCGACTGGAAGCACAGTAAGGACTATCAGCATTTTGAGAAATAACAGAAGTAACTTAAAGTGTGGTTCTAAAAACAACAAAACCAAATGAAGATAATTTATTTCCACGGCTTCGGTTCATCCGGAGCAAGCGGAACAGTAGAAATGCTCCGCAACCTCTTTCCTAACGACACAATCATTGCTCCCGACATCCCTATCGACCCACTTGAAGCTCTGCCTTATCTGCAAAATCTTTGCAAGGATGAGCAGGTGGATCTCGTCATCGGAACGAGTATGGGAGGTATGTACGCTCATCAGATGAAGGGCTTCTACCGTATCTGCGTCAATCCTGCCCTCAATATGTCAACGGCAAGTGGCGTGATGAAGACCGGTATCCATAAATTCTTCAACCGCAGAAAGGATAATCAGAAGGAGTTTAAGGTCACTCGCGAACTTATCCAGCATCATAACATGATTGAGCGACAGCAGTTTAAGAATATCACTGACGACGACAAAATGAAATGCTATGGTCTCTTCGGCATCAACGACCCCGTGGTGAAGACCTACGACCTCTTCCACAAACACTACCCTAACGTAATCCGTTTTGAAGGCGAGCACCGCCTCAATGATAAGGTGCTGCGCAAGGTGGTTCAGCCTCTTGTGGAGAAATTGAGAGGGGAGATAGAAGGTAATGGTGAAAAGTGAATAGTGAAAAGTGAATAATCGCGCTGACACAATTGGGAAGTAATAGAAAATAGAGAATAGGTAATAGGAGATTACCTTAATCTGCTTGCGATTATCCCATAGCTGAAACTATGAGTGGCAAATGTATTCTCCTAATACCTATTACATATTACCTATTACCTTCTCTTTCATATTTATAAAAAAATCCAATGAAACTATACGAAAAGATAATAAACCATTACTATAAAGAGCCAAAGCTCAAGGAAATACTCACCGTTCATAGCCGTAAGGTGGCAGAAAAGGCACTCGATATCTGCAGGAAACATCCAGAATTGGGACTCAATCCTGACGTGGTGGAGAATGCTGCGATGCTCCATGACATCGGTATCGTCAGATGCGATGCGGCAGGAATAGACTGCTTTGGTAAAGAGCCTTACCTCTGCCACGGACGTATCGGAGCTGGAATGCTGCGCGAGGATGCAGAGTTATTCGGACTTTCAAAGGATGAAATCGAACCTTTCGCAAGGGTTTGCGAGCGACATACCGGTGCTGGACTGACCAAAGAGGACATCATAAAACAAGGACTGCCTCTCCCTGCTCAGGACTTTCTGCCAGAGACGACGATGGAAAAAGTAATCTGCTACGCTGACAAATTCTTCTCAAAGACGCATCCTGACCAAGAGAAGCCATTGGAGAAAGTGCTGAAAAGCCTGAAAAGATTTGGCGACGATAACGTAGTGCGCTTCATGGAGTGGCACAAGCTCTTCGAGCCTGAGCAGTAAAGTCGGGACTGACAGACGAACCATTACTACCAGTCTGACAGGCACTTACGCTTCCACCGACTCCACATTTCGATGTCATTAAGCAATTATCATGATGGGTAGGACAAATTACCTTATCTCAATTTTAACTTAAAAAAAAGTGCATTATTACGTCATTTTTTCATAATATCAAGATTATTTCGTAACTTTGCACCCCAAATGCGTACGCGTACTACCATACTCCTGCTTTTCTTAGCTATCATATTCATGATGGCAGGGGGACGTACGTCCTTTCTCGGAGCGTTCCTCCACAATGGAAATGACAGTATCGAAGCCAAGAGTCATGAGTTTCAATCTCGTGAAATGAGCGATACTATGCCCCAAAAGGCAGACTCCATTGCCCAACAAAGCATCAAAGATTCTATCAAAGACTCTACAAATATCACAGGAAAGGTCCTCGATTCTCTCCAGCTTGCCATCAAGAAGCATAATCAGAGCATCGACGACTCCATCCGCCTCGATTCCATCAACCGACAGAGAAAGAACGGCATCGACGCTCCTGTGACCTACAAGGCTAACGACTCCCTCGTCTATCATGCCGGAAACAAGAAGGCACACCTCTACGGAGAGTCGAATGTGAAGTATGAAAACATGGACCTCAACAGTGAGAAGATTTACCTCACCCTCGACTCCAGCCTCGTATATGCCACTGGTAAATACGATTCTACAGCCAAGGCTCTCACTGGCACTCCTGTCTTCCAAATGGGAAACGACTCGTATAAGAGTGACTCCATGACATTCAACTTCAAGACCAAGCGCGGACTCATACAGAATGTATATACCGAGCAGGAAGACGGATTCATGATTTCTGAGCGTTCCAAGCGAGATCAGTTTGGCAACGTACACCTGAAGCACGGACGTTACACCACTTGCGACGAGGAGCATCCCGACTTCTACCTCGCCCTCACGCGTGGCATCATGCGTCCTGGCAAGGATGTCACATTCGGACCGGCTTACCTCGTAGTGCAGGATGTGCCGCTCCCTATCGCCATTCCTTACGGTTTCTTCCCATTCTCCAAGAGTTATTCCAGCGGTTTCATCATGCCTACATACGGCGATGAGACCTCACGAGGCTTCTATCTGCGCGATGGAGGCTACTATTTCGCCATCTCTGACAAGGTGGACCTCAAGCTTCTCGGTGAGATATACACCAAGGGCTCATGGGGTATCTCTGCCGCGTCCAACTATCGTAAGAGGTATAAATACTCGGGTTCGTTCTATTTCAGCTATCAGGACACCAGAACAGGAGACAAGGGACTGGCAGACTATAGCAAGACCACGAGCTTCAAGCTGCAATGGAGCCACCGTCAGGATGCCAAGGCAAACCCATACAGCAGTCTCTCTGCCAGCGTCAACTTTGCCACATCATCCTACGAGACCAATAATATGTCGTCGCTCTACAACCCTTCTTACCGTTCGCAGAGCACGCGCACATCATCCGTATCATGGAGCACAGGCTTCTCCAGTATCGGACTCAATCTCTCTTCTTCTGCCAATCTGTCGCAGAATATGCGTGACTCCAGCATCTCCATGACCCTGCCTGACCTCAATATCTCTATCTCAAGATTCTATCCTTTCAAGAAGAAGCAGAGAGTGGGCGAAGAGAAATGGTATGAGAAGATATCCATGTCATACACCGGACATATCTCCAACTCCATCAATACAAAGGAGGACATGCTGATGCACTCCAGTCTGATAAAAGACTGGAAAAACGCTTTCCAGCATAGCATTCCGATTAGTGGCTCATTCACCCTCTTCAAATACCTCAACGTATCTCCTTCCTTCAATTTCACCGACCGTATGTATTCCAACAAGGTGAAGAAGACATGGGACGAGACAAGGCAGACCGAGGTGAGCGATACCACTTATGGATTCTACAATGTATATAACTGGAACCTCTCCATCTCTGCCAACACCACGCTTTACGGTATGTGGTATCCTAACAAGAAGATATTCGGAGACAAGATACAGGCTATCCGCCACGTCATCAAGCCATCCATAGGATTCAGTTATGCGCCAGACTTTAGTGCGTCAAGATATGGATATTACGACACGTATCAGAAGACAGACGCCAACGGCAACGTCTCTCTCGTGCAGTATTCTCCTTATGCCAACGGAATGTTTGGCGTGCCAGGACGTGGCAAGACGGGTAGTATCAATATGTCTATATCCAATAATGTGGAGATGAAAGTGAAGACAGACAATGACACTGCCGACTTTAAGAAGATAAGCATCATCGATGAGCTCTCTGCTAATATGTCATACAATATGGCAGCAAAGACGCGCCCTTGGAGCGACCTCTCGATGAATATCCGACTGAAATGGTGGAAGAACTACACCTTCAATCTCAATGCCGTCTTTGCCACTTACGCTTACGAACTGGATGAAAGCGGCAAGCCTTACGTAGGAACGCGCACAGAGTATAGCTACGGACGCTTCGGACGCTTCCAGGGTATGTCTCAAAATATTTCCTACACGCTCGACCCTTCCAAGATCAAGAAACTCTTCGGAGGCGGAGACGACACGAAATCCAAAAAGTCGGACGATGATGATGACGATGATGATGATGTCAACACCAACGTTGATGACACAATGGTAAAGGCGCAGAACGGTGCTCGCAAGGAGAATGCCGGCAAGGCAGAGACCGACGAAGACGGATATATGAAATTCTCAATGCCGTGGAGCATCACCTTCGGCTATGGAGTGACAATGCGTGAGAACACATCAGGTAAATTTAATACGAAGTCAATGCGCTATCCGTATTCATTCACCCAGAACCTCAACTTCTCCGGCAACATCCGTATCTCTGACGGCTGGAATATCTCATTCTCCTCAGGTTACGATTTCGATTATCATAAGTTGTCCACCACCACTGCTTCGCTCTCTCGCGACCTACACTGCTTTAATATGTCGTGCTCAGTGGTATTGGCACCTTACACCAGTTATAATTTCTCCTTCCGTTGTAACGCAGCGACCCTCACCGACGCTCTCAAGTATGACAAGCGCTCAGGCTACGCCAACAATGTGAAGTGGTACTAATGACCACAACGTAGCTCCTTATAAAAAAGACAATAAGCAAACGATGTGACGGCCTCGTAGTTCAGTTGAATAGAATGCAGGATTCCGGTTCCTGAGATCGCGGGTTTGAGCCCCGCCGAGGTCACAAAAGAAAAGAGATTAGACATTGCGCTAATCTCTTTTCTTTTGGTATTTATTTTTGCTTCATTTTCATATACTTGCAGATAAGCCTTTCCTGGAGCCACTTTGATTTTATTGTATTTTCGTTCTCCAGACAGTTGGGGAGCAACCTTCTTTCTTTTTGAATATGCGATAGAGATAGGAACGTGAAGAGAAGCCACATTCGACTGAAATGAAGTGAAGTAGCGTGACCACTCATAGCGTCAATGAATCCATACGCTTCTTATCTTATGTTTGCTTTTTCAAAAAGATCATTCATCCTTACCTCACTATTCACCAATCCGCTATGCATATTCTGCTTCACCCCATAAGTAGTGATGAAGGTATGCAGCAATGCCTTCTTCGTCTTGGTCGCCACAGAGAAGGAAGACATCCTGT
>SAMEA104315429__coassemble_272_pt1 | contig 77822 bp, 62 predicted proteins | sample SAMEA104315429__metabat2_high_PE_009 | metagenome-assembled genome bin SAMEA104315429 (sample SAMEA104315429) | gut metagenome | biome: Monkey gut; feature: monkey-associated habitat; material: faeces | place: China | collected 2013
GACTCATAAATCTACCCTTAATCGTGTATTGGATGATAGTTGCGGATTTTAGGTAAAAATACTTATTCATTCAAATGTGTCAATTGTGACATCTATGCTGTCATACTGATATGAAAATGTCAGCAAATATATGAAAAAAATATTTACGATAAAAATCCCCCCCAGCCATTATTATTATTTATGATTTATTAATAAAAATGAATGTATATGTATCTATTCAGCGGTAGTCAAGGTGTATAAAGTTAGAATAGAGTATCGTAATGCCATAATCTCTGTCCTATTTGCCAAGGGATGATAATGTAAAAACTGTAATATTTCTATATCTATTGTCATATTCTTTATTTATTAATCGGCTCAAATTTTCTCATTTTTTGCCAATAATCGGGTTTGTTTGAGCCGATTTTATGTATGTTTAACGGGATTTTGGTCCGATTCGATAAAAACATCTTGGAGAACAGACGAAACGGAAAAGATAAAGCCAAACTAATAAACCCAAATCGGTCATTAGACCACAAAGTTCAAAACTTTTTGTTTTGGTGTTGTTTCCTAATGACCGATTTGGGTTTAATGATTTTGTTGAATGTATTAACATGACAAACAACTAAACAGCCTAACAGCGAATCAATCGTCTGCGATTCTCTTTATATCCTCAAGGGAGATGTTTCCAGAGATGTTCACCACGGTGATTTCATCCTTTTCCACCTCCAGAAGGACAAACTCGTTCTTGCCCTTGCCGAGCTGCTTGCCATAGACGATGGTCAGTTCGTCACCGTCACGCACGGTCATGAGATTATTGTAACCGCCCTTGGAGAGAATTTCCATGGCTGTAGCCTTTATCTCCTTGATGAGGGAAGGACGCTCGCAGGTGAGCACTTGCACATGGTCGAGCTTGCTGGCCATCGCGCTGATGTCCATGTCGCCTGCTTCCAATTTCGGCACCAGTCCGAGAAGGGACTTTGAGATATATACTGTGGAGACGCCTTTCACGTTCTCATATTTCTTGAAAAGGGCGCTCTGCGCTGACATGACTGTGCATGAGAGGAGCGCAACGAATAGGATTGCTAAAAACTTTTTCATGTTGTAATGTGTTTTTTGTGATTTTGTTGTTTTGTGGTTTGTCTCGAAGATAACGCCTTGCTTTCACTGCTTATGAGCTTTTTTGAACACTGATGAAACGGATTGAACGGATGTCTGGTACTGTCTTCCAGACAGCCATTTCCCTTGTTTTGTAATCCCGAGACTTCGTCCCGGGTTACTCTCGCTTCGCTCGGTACTGTCTTCCAGACAGATCTTGCTTATTCGGTCGATTCGTTGGATTCGTGTTCCCTTTCACCGCTTAGTGTTTTTTCTGAACACGAATAACTCGAATCTGTTTCGCTCAGTCTCTCCACGAGGGAGCATCCGACTTCTTTTCCAGTTTGCCAAGTCCCTTGTTGAGGGCAATGGAAAATTTGGTGAGGGCTCGCTGGGTCTCAGCCGCTGCATCGCGTGGATCGGAATAGGTATCCTCCATTGTCATTTCCTGACGGTCCTGACGCTCGGAGATGAACACGCCCAATGAGAGAATCACCAGTATCGAAGCGGCTATACCGCCCATCCAGCGAAGGTCGAAGCGGCGCGTGGCGCGTGAAGATGATTTCTCCACCCTGTTCCAGGCATCTATCTGGCGCGAGAGTCTCTGCTCCCTGGCCTGAGCTTCTGCCGCATCGGTCTCGGGAAACCGGCTTGTCTGAACTGCCACAAGGAAGAATTCACGGTCTGCCTTCAGCGAGGCATCGACGTCATCCCCCATGAAATAGTCCTTCAGCCTACGCTCTTCCGCTGTCGTGGCAACGCCTTCAAAGTACTTGTCCACCAAGGTTTTGATTTCATTTACGTTCATCTTTATCTTTGTCTTTATTGATTATACGATTAAATTGCTGTCTCACCGTGGTCCTCGCCCTGCACAGTTGGGTACGTATATTCACCAGCGACATTCCTGTCAGCTCGCTTATCTGGCTGGAATCAAGCCCTTCCACATCTCTCATGGTCATCAGCTGTCGCTGTCTGACGGGCAACTTTGATATGAGATGCCTCAGTATATCTGCCATGTCCGCATTGGCTATCTGGCTATCAACATCGACATCCGAGGTCAGGACAAAGTTCTCCGACGGTTTGTCTATCTCCCTGGCATGCTGTTCGCGCATACGGTCATAGAAGATATGCCTCATCACCGTAAGGGAATAAGCGGCGGGATTGAGTGGCTGTGGCAGGTCTTCACGCCGAAGCCAGAGGCGTAGGTAGGTGTCCTGCACGAGGTCTTCCGCAGACTGCACTGTGGCTGTCAGCCTCAAGGCTGTACGGTAGAGCAGGTCACTGTGTGGGATAAACAGTGTCTTGAACTGTGACGCATCCATTGTCTTTAACGTTTAGGGTGGTGAAATCTGTCGGTTTCACTGACTTCTTTTCCTTGGAATGATTATTTCTCTGCTTGGTCTGCATATCGACAAGCGACTGTATTTCATCCTTTTTCACTTTGCAGTTGAGCCACACCAGAGCGCAGTCATTGCAGTCGGAACAGATGATGACGAGTTCTCTGATTACGTCGCCTTTGGTTTTCATCATTATCTTTACGGTCTCGCCATCGTCACGGCTTGTGACAAGCGGTTCGTAATCGTTCATTTCGAGTTTCTGCATATCGGCGGAAAACCTGCGTTTCACATCTGCGCTACATTCCTCAAGGTCGAGCGTCCGGATGCTCTTTATCTTTCGGACCAGCCTGCATTCTTCATCGGATCGGGCTTCGTGTCCCATCGCAGTCCGTGCCATCTTCATCAATAGCGGTGTGACGTGGAAGTATTCCGCATTCTTCTGATAGCGGTAGTCTTCTATCAGCCTTCCCAATGACTTTGCCGAAACCATCTGCATGGCGGCTGCCATGATGAGAAGGAGGGTCATTATTCTTTTCATTGTCTTGATTTGTTTTGGGTTGTTGATATTCTGTTTCTAAGCGCTTACATCTATATTAACGGGAAAAAGGGAGAAAGCGTTACATTTTTTTGTGTAGTTTGTAGAAAAAAAAGTTGTTTAGTGGCTTTGTAGTTTAGTGGTTTTGTAGAATGACTTGACAAACAACAAAACAACTAAACAACAAAACAACTAAACAACAAAACAACCAAATTACAAAACAACTAAACAACTAACCAACTAAACAACTAACCAACCGAACTATCGCTTTCCGAAGGCATTATATGAGATATTCTCCACCTTATATTTGTCCTTTGGCTGTGGATGCTCTGCTGGATAACCTATCACTATCATGCTGAGAGGGATAATATTATCGGGCAATGACAGTATCTGGGCGATGGATTTACAACGCTCTTCCACGGGATATACACCTGTCCACACGGCTCCTAACCCCATAGCATGGGCTGCAAGGAGGAGGTTTTCTGTCGCTGCGGAGGCATCTTGTATCCAGAAATCACGGCCGCCACCTTCTATCGCCTTGTCCATATCGCCACAGACCACTATCGCAAGCGGCGCTGTCTCGAGCATCTTAGCACGAGGATTGGCAGCAGAAAGGGAGTCGATGACGCTACGCTGATCCACTACGATGAAGTGCCAAGGCTGCTTGTTCATCGCTGTAGGAGCCGCCATTGCAGCTCGGAGCATTTCTTCCACCTTCTCTTTCTCCACAGGACGGGCTTCATAGGCGCGGATGCTGGTGCGAGTGGCAATGTTTTCGAGCACCGCTTTCTCTGGACTTTCTGTTTTTTCCACAGGTTTCGTGCCCGTAGCAAGGCGCACACCGAGCACCAATGCCACTATTGCGAGCACCACATTGAGGATGAGGGATTTGTTTTGCATAATAATATTACATTTTGATTAGACTTCCAGTTGGACACACAAAGCGGCAATAAGGGCGCGGAACCCATACCGACAGGATGAGAAAGACCACTGCCAACGCTATCACCCAGATGGATGCAGAGGAATAGATGAACGCTGTGAAGAGTTCATAGTCCATCCATGCTGTCCATGTGCCGGTCATCATCAACGCTGTCAGCACAGCCCAAAGCAACTGACGGAATGTAATCAATGCTTTGACCACATGATGCGGAAGAACTGATTTACGCTTTGTCAGTTTGCCAGCAAGGTCTTGCGCTGAACCAAAAGGACAGAGATGGGCGCAGTAATGTGCTGGTTTGCCAAACAATGGATAGAACAATGCCACAACAACCACGAGCAAGGAAGCAGCAAGTGTGCCGATAACGCCCACGCTAATGCCTCCTGAGAAGAGGCGAAGGAGAAGTGTGAAGGACACAAACGTTCCGGTCCATAAGCCGAGAACCACCACATTGAGCACCTGTTGCACGGTATGCCAACGGCGATTGTGACTGTATAACGGAACGATTGCTCCGAGCAACACCACTATCACGGACGCTATACATCCCACTGTCCAGCCTGCTGAGGATGCAGAATCGCCGCTTTCTGCCACGGGAGCCATTGCCTTGACCGACTGCTGATGCTGTTTTGCTACAGAAAGTCCTCGCTCTACATTGGCGATGAGCGCCTTTGAGGAGAACGTGGCACCGGAGACGGCATCCACTTCTGTCGTCATAGCCTCATCTACGGTCTTGCCTTGCCATAGGGAAAGGATAGACGTCGCACGGTCGAAGAAGCTTGGCGTCTCGGCATTGGGTTGCGGAACGATGCTATCCACCACGCCAGCCTTACTGATATAGAGGCTCAGCGGAACAGGTCCGGCGTAGCCTTGAACATCCTTTGCAATCATTTTGGTGGAGATAATGACGGCACCATCAGGCTGGATGGAGAGGGTATCATTGCTTGATTCCGCTGTCAGCTGGGCAGTGTCGGCACTGGAAAGGTCGATTCCGAACAGCTTTCCATCGCGCAATACTGCTGCTGTGGCTATGACGCAGAGTGTTACTATCAGCGTCATTAGTCTGGCTTTGAATGTTTTTTTCTGCATTGCTTTCTTGTAATTGCTTGTATTATCCGCCGGTAACGCGGTTCTTAAATGAAGAATGAAGAATGTAGAATGAAGAATAAGACCCCCTCTTATCCCCCTGTAAGGGGGAGGCCAGATACCTTCTCCGCTTGCGGTTTCCCAATTGCGTCAGCGCGATTTTTCACTTTTCACTAAAGAAAAGGTAACTCCCATTCTTCATTCTTCATTCTTCATTCTTCATTTAGAACATTATTCCATAACCAATGCTTTTACTTTATCCATGAGCCATGCGTTCTGCTCAGGGATGGTCATGTTGCTATTGTCCAGCAGGAGGGCGTCAGGAGCCTGACGAAGTGGGGATACTTCACGATGAGAGTCGATGTAATCACGCTCTTCCACATTCTTCAGTATCTCGTCAAAGTCGGCTGGCATACCCTTCTCCTTGAGTTCATCATAGCGACGTTGAGCTCTTACTTGCGATGAAGCGGTGACGAATATCTTGAGTTCGGCATCAGGGAATACGGTGGTGCCAATGTCTCTGCCGTCCATCACTATGCCTTTCTCAGCACCCATACGGCGCTGCTGATCTACCATTGCTTCGCGAACGAACGGTATTGCCGCCACTTTGCTGACGTGATTGCTCACCTCAATGCTGCGAATCACTTTCTCCACGCATTCTCCATTGAGGTATGCGTCAGGGCGACCTGTCTCTTCATTAAATCTGAAACTTACTTCTATCTCTGGCATACACTTGCGCAGAGCGTCTGTATCTACTTCGCCATCGGCAAGGAAGAGATTATGACGCATAGCAAAGAGCGTTACCGTGCGGTACATTGCTCCTGTATCTACATAGACATAACCTAACTGGCGTGCTAATTCCTTTGCCATTGTGCTCTTTCCGCATGATGAATGGCCATCGATTGCTATTGTTATTTTCTTCATTTTGTTGTTGCTTTTGTTGTATATGTATATCCGCCGGTAACGCGAAATCATACTTAGGGAATAGGGAATGGGGAATAGGAGAATAGTAGTACTACTTGCGGTTCTTTCCTTGTAGTGCATCTCAAGAGAAAAGGGTAATCTCCTATTACCTATTACTTATTACCTATTACCTGTTTTTCTATTCCTTATTATCAGAATATGTCAGGGCGGTAGCTACCTTCTCCATTAGCCATTTAGGCGTGCTTGTTGCGCCGCAGATACCTATGCTTTCAGCACCTGAAAGCCATGCAGAATCTATCTCTTCTGGTCCCTCAATGAGGTAGGTGTGCGGATTCTTGGCTTTGCAAGCATTGAAGAGCACCTTGCCATTGCTGCTCTTTCTGCCAGAGACAAAGAGAATCAAATCGTGCTTTGTGGCAAAACTGCAGATGTTTGGCATACGGTTTGCCACCTGTCGGCAAATGGTGTCAAAACTCTTGAACGTCGCTTCGGGAGAGATATGTGCCTGGATATAGTCGATGATGGCATGAAATTCATCAAGCGACTTGGTGGTCTGCGAATAGAGATAGATATCTCGCGAGAAATCGAGACGGCACGCCTCGTCAGCATGTTCGATGACTATAGCCTTCTGATCTGTCTGGCCTACAAGCCCGAGCACTTCGGCATGACCATTTTTTCCGAAGATAACGATCTGCGCTTCCGGGTTAGCGTCATACTGCCTCTTTATCCTTCGCTGGAGCTGGAGCACGACAGGGCAAGTGGCATCAATGATTTCGATGCCATTTGCCTGAGCTTCCAGATAGGTAGAAGGTGGCTCTCCGTGTGCTCTCAGCAAGACTTTCTTGTCATGAAGCGTAGCAAACTCATCATGATTGATGGTCTTCAGCCCCATATTATGCAGGCGTTCACACTCCATTCCATTGTGCACTATATCGCCAAGGCAATATAGTTCGGAGCCGGTAGCCAGTTCTTCTTCCGCCTTTTTTATCGCCGTAGTGACTCCAAAGCAGAAACCAGAACCCTCATCTATTTCTATTTTCATTTAATACGTCAAAAATAATTCCGATTACCTACTTATCTATTTTTCGTTTATATTATTGAAATAATCTTCCAACAGGGCGTGTGCCGCCATGAAACTGGTCTTCTCTCCATTCTGAATACTGTTTTCAGCTTCTTCCAGGAGCGAAGCAATACGAGGATTATTATAGAAGTTGCTACGCAGTTTAGCATCGATAGTCTCGTACATCCAGTACTTATTCTGCTCCTGACGACGCAGATAGAAGTAGTTATTGTCTTTGACGAAATTGATATACTCGAATATCATATCCCATACTTCCTTCACTCCGTAGCCGTAGAAGCCAGAATAGCACAGCACTTTAGGCATCCATCCACTCTCGGAAGCCGGGAAGAAATGGAGCGCATTGCGGAAGTTTGTAGCCGCCATGTGACAGCGATCGACGTTGTCTCCATCACATTTATTGACCACAATGCCGTCAGCTATCTCCATGATACCGCGCTTAATGCCCTGCAATTCGTCGCCAGTTCCTGCCACTTGTATCAGCAGGAAGAAATCGACCATGGAGTGGCATGCCGTCTCACTCTGTCCTACTCCTACAGTCTCTATGAATATCTTGTCGTAACCAGCTGCTTCACAGAGGATGACAGTCTCGCGGGTCTTGCGTGCAACGCCACCAAGAGAGCCGGCAGATGGTGAAGGACGGATGAATGCTTCAGGACGAACGGACAGTTTCTCCATACGAGTCTTGTCGCCAAGAATACTTCCCTTGCTCCTTTCAGAAGAAGGGTCGATGGCAAGAACGGCAAGTTTTCCACCGTAAGTATCGAGCACATGAGTGCCGAAAAGGTCGATGGAAGTACTCTTTCCCGCGCCTGGCACGCCGCTAATGCCTATTCTGACAGACTTGCCACTGTAAGGGAGACACTTCTCTATGACCTCCTGAGCCTTCTGCTGATGCTCTGGATTGACGCTTTCCACGAGGGTAACAGCCTTGGAAAGGATAGTAACATCACCTCGAAGGATGCCATCTACCATCTCATCGACTGTGTATTCACGCTTATGATAGCGACCTCGCTTGAGGTAAGGATTGATTATTGAAGGTTGTGCGACACCGCTATTGACGGTTAGTCCCGCAAACTCTGCACTGTTTTCAGGATGTTCCATTATTTCTTTATTTCTATTATTACTTTTTGTTTTGTAGGATCATTAGTTATCATAAGGATACGAGGACGTCGGCGCACCTTCTTCAGTATGTCGGCATGTCCCGTGATTTTCATCTTTGTGGATTCGCCCGGACGCAGCTGACGCTTTGGAAGTATGACGTCAATGCCACGGGTAAACAACTGCAAAGTGCTGATATCGAGCACTGATTTGCCCTTATTGCTCACTATTATGGTGCGCTTCAGCTTTTCTTTCTTGCCAAAATTCGTCATATCCACCACGTCAGCAGAGAGCATCATCTTAGGGGCTGTGAGCAAAGCAAAAGCATCATCAGCAGGACGCTCTGGCAGGAGGACGGCAGAGACTTCGATTTCCTTGTCCTCTGACACCTGTTCGCCGACGTTTTTAGCAAGGTATATGTTTGCCTGATTGAGTCCAGGGAGTCGCAAATACTTAGAATGAAGGGTAAGACGAAGCACTCCTGACTGCTTCGGACCGAGAGTCTTAGGCATCATCTCTGCACGAAGGAAAGGCGGAAGGTGCATGACGAATGGGGAAACATTCTGCCCTGTAGGGTTGAAGATGTGGATATCCTGGGCTACTACGTCGCCTTTATTGACATCATCAAACTCCAGAGCATCGATATCCGTGAGCAATCCGCCGATTTTATTAGGGTAATCGCCGGAGAAGTTCTCCACTTCTGTCACCACATGACAGCGGAACACGAGTTCGAGAGGCTGCTTTTCTTCTTCATTATAGACGCATACGGTGCGTGCAAAGTGTCCGAGAATCTGGGAATTATAGGTTACTTTGACCACAGCCCTCTGTCCTGGCTGGATGCTTTGGGTAGGAAATGCCACGTTAGTACAGCCGCTTCCGCCATCCACTTTCGTTACCTTGAGAGGATTAACCCCAGTATTTTTTATAGTGAAAGAGGCTGTAGCTGGCACTTTCCATTTGACTTGTCCGAGATCTACCTCGGCATTATTCGCCTGAAAGCTTTGTGCCAATGCCATCAGGGGGGCTAAAGCTATGGATAATATTGTTAGTCTTTTATTCATGTTCTTTGGGGGTGTTGGGTTTTTGGTTGTTGGTTTTTGGTTGATATCCGCCGGTAACGTGGCGGACACAGGGGCTGCTTCTAAATGAAGAATGTAGAATGAAGAATGAAGAATGGCTTATTTTCGAGACGAAATGGTCTTTCCGGCTGTGCGTCCGGCAAACTCAGGGGCGTAAGCACATTGCACTGTGGCAGTGCCAGCAGTGAAATCGCCAGCACGAGAGACGTAATACTCTGTCGTGATAACATGCTTTCCCTTAGCCATTTTATCGAAATGATACTGTGACTGCGAATCGCGCATCACCTGATAACATCCATTTCTGTATTCCGAGAGCTGCTTTACCGGTTCAAGACAGGCAGGACGATGATCCGTAACGGTGACGAAGTCATAGTCGCGGTCAGCAGTGATGGTGATGGTGACTGTGACTTTATCGCCCACTTTCAGCGCTTTGGATGAGAGTTCACGACGAATAGAGATACCATTAGCAGCGTCCTTAGCCTCTGATGCAGGCACTACATACTGCAGATATACATTCGCCCATGACTCTCCATCGCTCTTTTTGTCAATCTTCAACTTTGGAGCCACGGCAGAAGAGAGCGGAGAAAAGGCAGAATATTCATCCAATGGCGTGGAAACCTTCTCATATCCGAGGGCGGAAGCATAGGTATCAGGCTTCAATGTCTCGGTTCCGAGGGTTATCCCAGCCTGCATTCCGTGGCGCAGAGCGAAGTCTGGACCGAAGAAAGCGTAAATGGCATTGATGGCATTGACAGGAGTGTCCCACGCCTGAGTGCGCTTACTCTGCAGCAACCAGCGCTGCATCTCGGAGATGGTCTGGCGCTGTTCAGGTCTCAAAGCCTTGATAGCTTCGATTACGGAGGTCTGAGTAGGGATGCGATAGTCAGCCCATGAGTAGGCTGCTCGATAGGAATCGAAGTATCTTCCCATATCTTCCTTATACACAGTGTGCTCTATGATGCTCTGGAGATATTCGTCAGCCGCCTTCTTATTACCGAAACGAGAGAGAATAATCGCCGCTCCTGCCTTCGACTGCATATCGAGATAGCGAGTATTCTTGACGATATAAGCCATCATGAAATCAATATCAGCCTTGACGGAAGCACTCATCTTGCCATTATAGATAGCGCGGCAATAGAGATAATCGAGGTCGAAAGAAGAGAGCCAAGGCTCATTTTTCTTCCTTTTAGCCTCCTTCATATATTTCACGTCCTTAGCTATTTCCTTGTCGAGATAGCGGAAAGCATTGGTGATAATGCCGTCATAAGCATTGCCTTCGCCCACCATAGCCTGAAGACGGAGCAGCGTCTGCGTCACAGCAACGGTCATATAGCGACTTGACTCCATGCCTTTCCACCAGGAGAAGCCACCGTCAGCGAGTTGCAAAGCCTTGAGATGCTGCAAAGCGAAAGCCTGACGATAGGCAAGAAGCGAAGCATCAAAGAGGCGATAGAGCATCTTTCGCTGTGCCGTCTCGCTGTCTGCATCCACCACCCACGGCGTTTCCGCGAGGATGGTATGGCGCAATTCCTCATTTTTGTCGAGTGGCGACTCAAGGGAAGAATAGTCCTGAGTCCATTCTCTCACCGCTTTCGCAATATCAGGATTCGACTTTGCTATATGCGAAGCAAGCGTATTGGCATAATATGAAGCCACGAGAGAGATGGCATTATCATCAGCAGGGTCTGCTATCTGAGGCAGAGACTGAATGAGAAGCCACTCTGGAGCGTCGGTATATTCCACTGAAAGGCGTGCTTTCTCTGCGTTAAGAGGGAGCATTGACTTGATGTCCACCTCCTTTTCGCCTGGAGACTGGAGCACGAAAGTGCGGGTATCGAGCATCAATTCCTTAGCCGAAAGGACAGGAAGATAATGCTGTTCGCCGTCAGAGAAGGTGCCAGCATCGGCAATCCACTTTGCCACGAGCATCTTTCCTTCAAGTCCTTTGGAGTCTATTTCAAAGTTGACGGCAGATGATTCGCCAGGCTTCACTTCCACCTTATTATTATATATAGCGACAGACTCGCCAGTCTCAGCGTCGAGAAGCATAAGTCTTACCTTGACATCGAGCACTTTCTCTGTGAGATTAGCGATGGAAGCAGGTACCGAACACTTATCACCCTCACGAAGGAAGCGAGGCATTCGTGGCTGAATCATCAGTTGTTTCTGAGCCACCACCTCATCTTTCATCATGCCAAAGCGCATATTCTTATCGTTGGCAAAGGCGAGGAAGCGCCATGTGGTCACGCTTTCAGGCAATGTGAAACTGAGCGTTGCCACGCCATCAGCATTCGTTCTGACGTCAGAAAGGAAGAAAGCGGTTTCTCCCAGTTTTTCTCTGAGAGCCACATCCTTACCTGTTTGTTCTTCTGATGCTTCTGCCACATCTTCTGCTACAACCTCAGAATGAAGTTCAATTATAGGAACCGCCATTTCTTCCTTAGCCTTTAACGCCATTCCCATATTGCTGAAACCGACAGATTGCTTTGCAGAAGATCGCATTAAAGGTCTGCTCACCTCTTCTATACAGTAGATATAGCCGAACGAAAGGTATGTTCTGTCAAGCGCATCGAAAGCAAGAGAGGTGTAATCCCTGTGCTTATATGTGGCATAGCCATGGAAATTATTAGGGTAGAATCTAAATGCAGTCTGCCATGATTGTGATGCTACATGGATGTGACGAGGGTCGGAGAAATGCCATGAGAACGGCGTTATTGCCTCCAGAGACTTGTCATAAAGCGTAGCCATCACGTTGGCATTAGCAGGTTTTCCTTCAGAGTCTGTCACGCTGAGAGTCCACGTTTCGCGCTGTCCTGGTTGTAGTCGATTGCGGAAAGTGGCCCATTTCATGTTGAGGGACTTATCAACAAGTGGCTTAGTGATAGTGGAAGAATGCTCATAGAGCACGCCATCTCTCACCCAAGCGAGGGAAAGACAGACACCGTCACCATACTCTGCCTTATACTCAAACTGACGGGTCACGAGTGAAGAGTCAATCTTCACGGCACCAGACTCCAGGACTTTATCACCAGAGAAGAGTGCGTAATAGGCGTAAGAGTCGCGCTTTGAGGAGCCAAACTGCACATAGACTGGTTTTCCTTTCTCCGAAGAGAACCTGTTAGATGAGAGATAATACCAGTCGGGAGTGCTGATGACAGGGCGCTTATCGTTCATGCTGAAGATGACAAACGACTGCTTTATGGTGTCCTTCTCACAGATAGCGAGCAAGGAATGCACGCCTGAAGCGAGGTTGCGAGGCAGAGTAAATGCCTTGCCTACCTCAACGTCACTGATTTTCCTGCCGTCAACAGCGACGGAGACGATTCCTTCTATCTCCGTTCCAGCCTGATTACGGCGAGTGAAAGTGACGGTATTGACAGAATCACGAAGCATCATCTCCTTGATATTGGAGGTGAGGATGGACTCACGATTGCTGATAGGCAAGAACAATGAGGCTGAATGTGACTCGCCGGCAATGTCTGTCACGGTGGCTTCTGCCACGATGTCATAGAATCTTGGCGGACAAATCCACCAGCGACCTGCTTGCTTAGCCTCGTCAGAAGCATTGTCTTCTGGCATCAGCATCGGCATTCTAATCTCGAAATTGCCCTGCATATCCGTGGTCACAGTGTCGGAGAGAAGCGGCTTATTGCCTTCTCCCGTCATTCTCCACCACCATGATTGCTGTCTCTTTACATTATATACCACCCTCGCATTGCCCAGAGGCGCACCGCTATATGCCTTTGCCGTACCCTTGACAGTGATGGTATCTCCCTGACGGTAATTGATTTTCGGGCGTGGGATGCTCACCTCAAACGTAGGGCGTACATACTCTTCCACGCGAAAGCTCTCCGACCCGCTGGCTGTGCGGATGTGGAAAAGTCCGCTGAGCGTCTTCTCCGGTAGGGTAAATTCGGTGGCTGCCACGCCGTATTCATTGGTCATCACGGTGGCTTCACCGATGCTATTGTAATTAGCATCGTAGAGGTTCACTATGATATTCTGACCTGCATCGACAGCAGTCTCAACGCCTTTTGTCACATTATAAGCAAGCAATGAGACGTGGACAGTCTGTCCCGGGCGATAGATACCGCGGTCGGTGAAGATAGTATGACGGGTGACGCTACCATTATTACGGTAAATGCGATTGAAATCATTATATATAGAAGCACTCAAAAGCGCCTTATCATCGCCCTTTGCGGCTGAAACATAGCAATTAGAACTGCCTTTCCCCAGCACGCACTCGCCCTTGGCGTCGGTGGTATAGACGCTTTCCTTGTCTTGCTTGGATGTCTTTACGTAAAGTTGCGCAGCAGGAATCGGGTTTCCAGTCGTAGCATTGACCACCACATAGCGCATCTCCTTGGCAGAGAGAGGGAGGCTGATGACCTTCAGATCGGTGACGAAAAGCATGAAGTCCGTGTAATCAAACTTCTTTCCGTCGCAAGTCATGGAGACATAATACGTGCCAAGTGGCAGGCTACCAAGGCAGACAGAGTCCTCGAATACCTCATAATATTCCGGATGCTTTCCAAAGTCTTTCTCCACCCTGCGTGCCTGCGAATTGACGAGGTAAGACTTGATGGAAGCAAACTTACTGGTGCGGGAAACAGTCTCAAGTACGCTCTTCGGACAGTTTCTGACAGGCGTAATGGTAAACTGCGCCTTGGATATATTTCTCACCTTAAAAAACTCAACCATCACATCTTGTGCAGGACGTAAGGTCTGTACCGGCAATGTGAATCGCACTTCAGGTGCTGTGAGGAAATTTCTCTCATTGTGAAGATAGTCTATTTCCTGCCATTTAGCCCATTTAGACAATGCCTCATCAATCCATTTCACCTTCTCTTCGGCAGAGAAATCAGCGGAAACCATCAAGTCATACTTCTTTATTGCGAGAGCGCCACACTCCTGCAAGTCGGCAAAAAGGGCGATAAGAGAGTCTGCGCGAGCCACAAGAGCCTTGTCGCTACGATAACCATCGATGGAATTACCGAGCATTCTTGCAGAGGCAATGCAGGCCGCTTTGCGATTGCCAGACTGTAGATAATAGTCGATGAGTGGCTCGTAATCATCTAAAGTGGAAGCAATCAGACTGATAAGGTCGTGATTGAAGTATCTGCTTCCTTCGCGCTGCAACACTAAAGGCGTGAAATCCTTGACGGCATCATGGCGAGTCAGTTGTGCGGCTATGGTCTTGTCGGCAAGCAATTCCGCAACAAGACTCTTGCCTTCGTTTTTCTTTCCGAAGCCACGGTAGGCGTTGTAGAGTCCCAGACTGTCAATTTTCAGTCCGTTACTATTCTCCATCTCACGCATTGCAACATAAAACATGAGAGAAGCTATGCGGTCACTCTTGCGCAGTTGGGTGGCTTTCGTCTGTATTCTTGCTATGGTATTACTTACCGAATCGGCAGATATCTGCTGCTGATAAATAATCTGCGAGAATAGGGAGGCAATGAGATGACCATACTGTTTCTCTTTGACAGCCTTGCTTTCTACCTGCCTAAGAGCTACGAGAGTAGTCTTAGGGCGGTCCTGTTTGCTTGCTTTATCGACTTGTGCCCACAGTGACGAGAAAGTCTGTGCCGGCAATTCTATAACCAGCAGTAGGCTTATTGCAACTATAGAAAGTAATTTCTTCATATCATGTCCTCCTTATTTTCGTGGTGTTTGGTTGCTTTAAGATTGGCGTTGGTTGCGGGCGGATGGTAACAAACGGTAAAAGCCGTTGGCACAGTGGCGGACTGTTGAGATTCTTTTCATTCAAACCTACAACCGATAACCAAAAAACGACAAGCAACAACCGATAACCAACAACCAACAACCGCCAACCCTTACTTCGTTCCTACTATCTGCGTTGGAGCCTGCTCCTTGTTTCTGCGATTGACTACAGTCACAACGCTTTGAGCAAGAGCGATGAAAGCCTGGCCTGTTGGTGAGGCTACATCGAGAGCGGCAGGTGTACCTGTATCGCCATTTTCGCAGATTCCCTGTACCAATGGTATCTGAGCAAGAAGAGGCACATTCATCTCCTTAGCGAGATTCTTGCATCCTTCTTTTCCGAAGATGTAGTAACGATTCTCTGGCAGTTCGGCAGGAGTAAACCAAGCCATATTCTCCACGAGTCCGAGGATAGGCACATTGACCTTGTCATTGGTGTACATATCAATGCCCTTGCGTGCATCTGCCAGTGCCACCTGCTGCGGAGTGCTGACAATAATGGCTCCTGTGATAGCGAGAGTCTGAAGCAATGAGAGGTGAATATCGCTGGTGCCAGGAGGTGTATCGAGGATGAAATAGTCGAGATCGCCCCAGTCTGCGTCAGCGATGAGCTGCTTGAGAGCGGAGCAAGCCATGCCACCACGCCACAATGTAGCTGTATCTTTATTAACGAAGAAACCGATACTGAGCAGTTTCACGCCATACTGTTCCACCGGAACGATGAGTTGACGACCGTCCTTTTCCTCTGCCCAAGGGCGTGCATCCTCCACATTAAACATCTTAGGCATTGAAGGACCAAAGATGTCGGTGTCGAGAAGTCCCACCTTATAGCCGAGACGTGCGAGGGAAATAGCGAGATTAGCAGAGACGGTGCTCTTGCCCACTCCACCTTTACCAGAACTTACAGCGATGATATTCTTCACCTGTGGGAGAAGCTTACCCACCTCTGGACGTGGCGCAGACTTATATTCGAGTTCGATTTCCACCTCAACCTCTTTGCCTACATAATAGTGGATGGCAGCCTCAGCCGCCTTGACAGTGGATTTGAGAAATGGGTCAGTATCGCGAGGGAAGATGAGTACTATCTTCACCTTGTTACCATTGATGCTTGGAGTGTCGGCGAGCATCTCGCTCTCTATCAGATTTTTCTTCGTTCCAGCGTAAGTCACAGTCGCCAAGGCGTCAGTGATGAGTTTGGGATATAATGTCATGATTGTATTTATTTTGTTTTGTTTTACAATGTGCAAAGATACAAAGAAATCGGGAATACACCTAATTTATATAGTGAAAAGAAATTAAAAGCCACGCCTATACGTTTCGTCTGGAGGCATTTCCAGCAAACAAGAGATGGAAGAAAGAGAGGTGCGAAAGTACTTTCATAAATGCAGAAGAAGAGGAAAAGAAATAAAAAAATCAAAGAAATCGACGAAATATTTGGTCAATTCAGAAATAATTCGTACCTTTGCATCCGCAATTCAGAAATGAAGAGCTAAGCACTTAAAAAATGCAACTGGAGAGGTGGCGGAATTGGTAGACGCGCTACTTTGAGGGGGTAGTGTCAATTGTGACGTGGGAGTTCGAGTCTCCTCCTCTTCACTTGCCCAACAAGGTGACTAAATATCATAATGATTATTGATACATAACAGCTTCTCGAAAGGGAGGCTGTTATTTCTTTATTGTGCGTTTTGCTTCTTATAATTGTTCGATTTTCCTGTTTTTGCAAAAGCAACAAAAGAGCCTTTGCAACCACTTGATTATGAATAGGTTGCAAAAGCATAGCTTTTACCGTGTAATAACTATGCTTTTACACTGTAATAACTATGCTTTTACAACGCAATAACTATGCTTTTACAACGCGAAAGCTTAGCTATTGGAAAATGATAGCAAAACTATCATTTTTTGTTCTCTTTTTCCTTGCCGTTTTTTTAGCAAAATCATCAGCCTTTTGAAAGGCTCATATCTGCATGGAATGCTTTTCAAAAACCTACTTTTTGCTTATTCCGTAAGGTCCTTTTTGCCTTTTTCCTTGATAGGAACGAGGACGTTTTCCTGCTCCGCAGAGAGGTAATTCTTTTCCGCATCGACTGCAATCAGAACTCCATCATGCACCCCCGGTCTCGGATTCTGCTGAAGGCGGAAGGTTATCACCTTACTATCGTGCTTGCCGAGGTAAGTAAGATTGCCAGTGGAAGCATCCATCCACCATACGTTCTTTTGCTTTCCGGAGATTTTTCCGAGGTCAATATTCATGTTGCGCGAAGTGTAATTATATACCATCAGATAGTCATTGCCTCGCGTTGCGATGAGTCTGTCGTAGCGTATTCCATTGCCTGAAGCGATAATCTGCTGATCGGGCACTCGCTCGAAGAATGGGAACGAGAGCATAAGTGCCTTGAGATACTTCATCTGCTGATAGCCAGCATCTTGCTGAGCCTCATACCATGTCTTTGACTTATCAGCATAAGCCACTGCATAGCCCGGTTTTGCCATCTGCATTATGGCATTATGACCATACGTATGACCGAAAGCACCGGCAAAAACATCCCAGTAAGCATAGCGACGAACGTCACTTGCCTGCCAGCGAGGACCCTCTGGGAAATGCAATCCGATAGGTATGTCCTCATAGGATGGCTCGCCGTCGATGACTGGCTTTATCGGTTTGTAAGCCCATGTGGAGTCCACGTACATCCAGCAGTCTTCCTCTGTATTGTCAGGAATTGGGTAATCCTTATTTCCCATACGTTGTCCGTAGGCACGATGTCCCGACTGGTACATGTGGAAATCGATCCAAGGCGCTTGCGACCACCATTTTGCAGACGTGTAGCGACCGCGCGGATGGAAAGTCATAAGGTGCTTTTTGTCTATCGACTTGATGGTTTCTGCCAAGGCAGACCACACTTCCGGCTTGATATTTCCCTGAATATCTCCGCCGATAATCCAGATGATATTCGGAAAATTCTTGTATCTTTGTGCAAGAAATCTACCGTAGGCTTTCGCTCCTTCCACGTCCATTGCACCACTTTTCACGAGTCCGCCCCAGATACAGACCATGCCTATATAGATATTATGGCGCTCTGCCATGCGGATGATGTTATCCATGTGGTCCCAGTAATTGGCAGTCAGAGGGTTATTCATCATAGCAGTGGCAGATCGCTTTGATGATTTTGCCTTGTCAAAGCATGAGAAATCCCACGGTTTTTGCGGATTATTGGAGTATTGTCCGTAAGCATTCATCGCCGGAACGCCGTTCAGCACCTGCACCTGCACGACATTATATCCTGCTTTGGCGGCGCGTGAGAGGTAACCGCCTGCCTCATACTGGTCGAGTCTTTGTGGCAAAAGCCATCCCGTATCGCCAAGCCAGAAGAACGGAGTACCGTCAGCATACTGCAGAAAACGATGATTTTCAGAAACTTTCAAGTCCCACACCTTGCCCATCATGGGTAGAGACAAGAGAGTCAGAAGGGTTAGGATAATCGATTTTTTCATTGCGTAATGAGTTAGTTTTGATTGTGACAAAAGAAGGCAAAGCCTTTATTGAAGTTTTGATTTAACGTCTCGAAAGACAAAATGCGAAAGGCATTAAGAGAGAAAATCTCTACAGATTATGCCTTGGACTATACGGAGTACAGCGAGATAGCGACAAGATTAGTACTTGGACTATACCAAGCGCAGCGAGATAGCGACAAGATTAGGACTTGGACTATACCAAGCGCAGCGAGATAGCGACAAGATTAGGCCTTGGACTATACCGAGCACAGCGAGATAGCGACAAGATTAGGCTGGAAGCCTATACCGAGCGCAGCGAGAGTAACCCGGGACGAAGTCTCGGGATTATAAGAAGACTCACAAACAACTGTCTGGAAGACAGTACCCCTCAAGCATTTAATCCTCAAGAAACCTATCATTATCAGGATTAAGCCCAAACTCCATGAGCAGACTCCGATACTCTTCAGCGAAGCTTCTCATTTTATGATGTTCCTTTTGAGTCTTTACATACTCTATTACAGTAGGCCTATCTTTTACCGAATAAGTAAATGCCGCATATCCATTACCCCAAGATTCGAACATCGGAAACCATTCTCTATGTTCTTTTACCCAGTGGGAAGTCTCCTGCTTGAGAGTCTTGACAAAGTCACTAACAGCGATTGACGGATGTACCTCTACACAAATATGCACATGATCGGGCATGGAATTTATGCGATATAGAGTACATTTCTTTTCCTTGCAGATACCAAATATATAGGCATACAAGTCTCTTTCATGCTCTTCTGTAATCGTCCTTTGACTTCTTTTAGTACGCCAGACGATGTGATAGGTTAGACTGATGTGACTCATTTGATTATTTTTATTTGGTTTTATTATTCGTTTTGGTACTGTCTTCCAGACAGCTGATTTTTATCATACTTAAATCCCGAGACTTCGTCCCGGGTTACTCTCGCTACGCTCGGTATAGGCTTCCAGCCTAATCTTGACGCTATCTCTTTGCGTTCTGTAAAGGTTTTCTGACCAATCTTGACGCAATCTCGTTACGCTGGATATAGGCTTCCAACCTAATCTTGACGTTATCACGCAGTGCTCGGTATAAGCAAAGACCTAATCGTCAGAGTGATTTCAGCACAAAAGTAAGGAAAAAAAGTGAAATGGAGAAGATGTCTCGATGTTTTCTTGCTGAAATGGATAAAAATTAGTACTTTTGTATCGGTTTTACATCTTTAATAAATAATGCTGACATTTACCATCATTACCTGCACTTACAATGCAAGCCAATACATAGACCGGACGCTTGACAGTGTGCTTCGCCAAACCTATCCGCATATCGATCACCTCATCATCGACGGACTGTCGAAAGACGATACCATGGAGAAGGTGAAGAAGTATGCAGAAATGGATTCTCCCCACTCCATACGCATCATTTGCGAGAAGGACAATGGGCTCTATGATGCCATGAATAAAGGCATTGACTTATCCGTAGGCCACTTCCTTATATTCCTGAATGCTGGCGACACATTCGCTTCAGCCACCACCCTGGCTGACATTGCAAAGCAAGTGGAGGGCATGAAGGAGCTTCCTGCCGTCATCTATGGCGACACCGACATCGTAAACGAAGCTGGAGAATTTATACGCAAGAGACGTCTCGCTCCGCCTGAGCATCTGGACTGGAAGAGCTTCAAGCATGGAATGCTGGTCTGCCATCAGTCTTTCTATGCCAATACAGACATCTGCAAGCACGTGCATTACGACATGAAATACCGCTTATCCGCAGATGTGGACTGGTGTATCAGAGTGATGAAGCTGGCAGAGCAAAACAAACGCGAGATACACAACTCCCACCTCACGCTCTGTTCCTACCTCGATGGCGGAATGTCAGTGAAGAATCATCGCGCATCGCTCATAGAGAGATTCCGCGTGATGCAAAGCCATTACGGACTGTTCACCGCAGTGTGGATGCACCTATGGTTCGTCATAAGGGCTTTTACAAAGAAATAACGACACTATGGAGGATGGAATCGCCACCTGCCACTACGAAATACAATGATAAAAAGACTGAAAGAACTATACGACAGCGACCCCAAATACGGGCAGTTCCTACGCTTCTGCATCAACGGAGTGCTGGCCGTAGGCATACAGTACGCTGTATATCTCATCTGCATACAGTGGATGAATGAGTTTGTGGCTAACACTATCGGCTATTTCGTGTCGTTCTGCTGCAACTTTATCATCACCAGCTACTGGACTTTCCGCAGCCGTCCGTCATGGAAAAAGCTGACAGGATTTGGCGGTTCACACGTGATAAACTATTTAGTACAGCAATGCTTCCTCGCGATTTACCTCTACATAGGCATTCCAAAGGAATGGGTTGCGCTCGTGGCAATGGGGTCTGCTGTGCCAATCAATTTCACTCTTTTACATTTCGTATATAAGAAAAGAGGCTGAATATTACCTTTTTATGACTATTTCTAAGTATTTTTCACGGCAAAAGTCAAGTTTTCATATTTACTTAGCATTTAATCGAGAAAAAAAACGTACCTTTGCAGAACGTATAAGTGGGATTTGGAAATTCCAATAAGTAAAATAAAATATTCAACTGGTGGATTATTGTTTTGGCATATACAATTCTATTTATGCCAAAACCGACTCATAAAGCCCACCTAAAAATAAATAAAAGAAAATTATGAACTTTCTCGACAGAAACGAATTCAACTTTCAACCTTCAGAAAAGGTAGTCAAAGCAATCAAGGACTTTGACCCTGAGACTCTATGCTTCTACACTCGCATATATGATGAAGGTAAGAAAAGCGTTGTGACCGTGCGCCTTTCTGAAATCTACAACGTACCTGAAGAACAAATCCTGTTAGGTTATGGCGGTGAGGAAATGCTCAAGAATGCTATCCACTACTTCCTCATGAAAGGAGAAAACAAGACCATCCTCATCCCTGAATTCTCTTGGTGGTACTATAATCGCGTAGCAGGCGAATGCGGAGGTTCCTTCCAGATGTACCCTCTCTATGAGACTGAAGACACCTTTGCATATAATGTCGATGAGGTAATAGAATATACCAACCGCATACATCCACGTATGCTTCTCCTCGCTTCTCCTAATAATCCTACAGGAAACAGCCTCACCTCTGAGGAAATAGGACGCATCATGGAGAATATTCCTTCTGACACTATGGTGTTTGTGGACGAGGCTTACGCAAGCTTTATCACCACTGATACTGACTATATCGCTCCGCTCGTGATGAAATATAATAACCTCATCATCGCACGCACACTCAGCAAATTCTATGGTCTCCCAGGTCTCCGCGTAGGATTCGGATTTATCGGTGCTGGACATGATATGTTCCTCAGCTACTGTAACAAGTACCTTGGCTACAACCGTTTCTCTGAAGCAGTGGCTCTTGCTGCCCTCGAAAGCGACGATCACTATCGTAACGTGGCTGATAAGATGGAATGGGACCGCCAACTCTTTAAGAAAGAGCTCGGTAATCTCCCTGGTTTCAAGGTGTATAAGAGTTGTGCCAACTTCATCCTCATCAAGTATCCTACTGCTATCAAGGATGAACTGAAGAAGGCAATGGCTGAACAAGACTATAAGATTAAGTTCATGTCTGACAAGGGACTCGAAGATTGTCTCCGCATTACTCTCGGTCGCCCTGAGCAAATTCAGGTGGTAGTAGATACTATCAAGCGCTGCGCTACTGCAAAATAACATTTAAGTAAGTAGGCTAAAAATATAAAATAAGTAGGTGGTCAATATTGTTTTGATCACCTACTTATATCAAATAAAGGGTTTACTTGCCTTTTCCCCATTTCTTCTTACTCATTATTCTTTACTCCTCACTTCATATTTTTATTGAATGAAAGCAATAATCCTGGCTGCAGGAATGGCTTCACGCCTCCGCCCTTTGACTGAGAACACACCGAAATGCCTACTCAAAGTGGGCGAGAAATGCTTGTTGCAACGTAGCATTGACGCATTGATAAGCAATGGAATACACGACTTTATCATCGTGACTGGTTACCTCCATGAGATGATAGAGACATTCGTGGCTGAGCAATATGGCAATAGCATTAACGTAAAGTTTATCCACAATGCCGTATTCGACTCCACCAACAATATCTATTCTCTCTGGCTTGCACGCCCTGAAGCAGAAGGACAGGACATACTCTTGCTCGACTCTGACCTGCTCTATGACCCTCAAATCATAGCAAGAGTGCTGGCATCAGACGCTGACAACGTGCTAACCCTTATCCGACACGAACTCGGTGAGGAAGAGATGAAGGTGGTATTAGACCCTAATAACGGCACTATCACCGAGATAAGCAAGACCTGTAATCCTGCTGATGCAGAGGGAGAAAGCCTTGGTATCGAAAAGATGGGACGAGATTATACTAACGCTCTCTATCAGGAACTGGAGCCTATGATGAATGAGGAGCACCTCGAAAACGTATTCTATGAGCGTGCTTTCGAGCGTCTTCTTGCTAAAGGACATACATATAAGGTCATTGATGTGACCGAACTATTCTCTTGCGAGCTCGATACCGTGGAGGATTTCGAGAATGCTAAGGCAAAAATTCCTGCTGAATTATACTAAACAAAGGCATATATGAAGGTTGGATTTGACGCTAAAAGATACTTTCACAATAATACAGGACTGGGAAACTACAGCCGTACTCTTGTCAACGGACTGAAAAATATGTTTCCCGACAATGACTACATACTCTATGACGAGAAATCATTCACACGCACATTCCGCCTTGGACACAAAGCGGAAAGCGATGGGTGTGACATCTTTCATGGACTTAGCAACGAGTTGCCTTTCGACATAAAGGGAAGAAAAACGAAGAGCATTGTTACAATGCACGATGTGGCATGGCTCACTTTCCCCGATATGTACCACTGGGCTGACCGCCATATCTACGACTATAAATATGGCAAATCATGCAAAAGAGCGGATAAGGTAATCGCTATTTCTGAATCTACTAAGCATGATGTGATGCGTTTCTACGGTGTTCCAGAGGATAGAATCGAGGTAATATATCAGCCAGTGCAGGAGTATTACTACTCTCCACTGTCACAAAGTGACTGCGACCGCTTTATCAGAGAGCAGTTTGGAGAAGATGGTCTCCCCCCTTATATCCTATATGTAGGTAGTATCAACTCCAGAAAAAACCTTCTCTGTGCGCTCCAAGCCCTCACTCTTATTCCTGAAGATCAGCGTCCTCTATTGCTGATAGTGGGCAACGGGAGGGAATATCGCCATGAGTGTGAAGCTTTTATACAAAAGAATCATCTGGAGAAATACACGAGAATAGAGACTTCTATCCATAATAATTTGCTCCTTCAGGCACTCTATACCAACGCAATGGCGTTCATATATCCATCTTTCTACGAGGGTTTCGGACTGCCCGTGGTGGAAGCAGCGCTACAAAAGACACCTGTCATCACCACTACTGTAAGCTCCTTGCCAGAAGCTGCCGGCCCTGATGCGTGCCTGATAGACCCTCACAGCGATGATGCCGTCGAGCAAATGAGGCACTATATGGAGAAACTATGCTCGGACAGACATTATGCTGACGAAGTGGGAACCAAAATGGAAGCCTACTCCCGCGCAATGTTCTCACCGGAGAAGCTCACTTCCGACATCATGAATCTTTATCAGATGGTTCTGTAAATTATCACCGTTATGTGAAAACTCTATTAGAATAATGACGTTTTGTTATAGCTAATTTATAGAACCACCCTAACTCGAAATGTAATACCACATGGCAAATTACGATATTCGTCCTCTTCAACTTCGCATTCTTAAAATCCTGCAGGCCATTGACTCAGTATGCAAGGAGCACGACCTGAGATACTATCTCTGGGCTGGAACAATGCTCGGAGCCGTCCGTCATAAGGGCTTCATACCGTGGGATGACGACCTGGACATAGCTATGCCACGCAAAGACTATGAGATTCTGATGCAGCATGCCAAGGAATGGATTCCGCAACCATATGAAGCCAAGTGCGCAGAGATTGACCCTACATATTCGGGCGCGTTCGCAAAAGTCATCGACAGCAGTACTACGCTTATCGAGCGTGAACATTACAACTATCTCGCAGGCATCTATATCGACATCTTTCCCCTCGACGGAATGCCGAAATCACACGTTCTGCAAATGTGGCAGATGACAAAATACAAGGCATACTGCAAGCTGATATACTTCTATCACCGCGATCCTTTCAAGCACGGACATGGTCCGAGCAGCTGGATTCCATTGACTGTGAAAAAACTTTTCACGCATGATGGACTGCACAAAAGCGTTCGCAAGGTGATGATGCGCTACTCTTACGACGATTCAAAGTACGTAATAGACTATGATGACAAGAACCTCAGAGGACTGATGCAGAAAGACATCATCAATCCTCCTGCGCTTGTCCGCTTTGAAGACGGAATGTTCAGCGGTGTAGCACAACCTGATATATATCTTACAAAGAAATATGGCGACTACATGACCATCCCGTCAGGAGAGCATCAGCGACAGCATAACTTCTTTTACCTCGATTACAATACTCCATACAAGGAATATCACGACAAGCGTTCCTTCACCAACAGATAGATAAAGATGCAACAAAAGGTTACTGTCATAACGGTTTGCTTCAATGCAGAGAATGAACTGAAGCGAACTGTGGAAAGTGTATTGAGTCAGGATTACGGCAATCTTGAACTCGTAATCGTGGATGGTGGCTCAAAAGACCATACGAAAGACTATCTGCTGACGTTGCCAAAGGACAGAATAAAATGGATTTCCGAGCCGGACAAAGGCATCTACGACGCTATGAACAAAGGCGTCAGAATGTCAACTGGCGACTGGATCATATTCCTGAATTCCGCAGACACCTTTACCAGAACTTCCGTAGTGAGCCAGGTCTTTGATGGTATCACCCCTGATAACGACATCATCTATGGCGACGTGATGAAAGACGGCGTCGTGAAAAAGGCGGAAGAAGTGCACAACAGCCACCGTATGTTCTTCTGCCATCAATGCGTTTTCGTCAGAAAGAAACTGCTCTCCGAATGTCCTTTCGACCTAAAATACAGGATGTCGGCAGACTTCAAGTTCTTCAAACTTATGGTATTGCAAAACAAAAACTTCGTAAAAAAGGACATTCCTATCGCCAATTTCGACCAGACAGGCATATCAAACACGCATCGTTCCGCCGGTATTGCCGAGAACATCCGCATCATATTCGAGGTGGATAGCATGAAAGATATTCTCAAACTCGCACCAAGAATGATTTTCCAATACATGATGTGCAGACTAAGGGGTAAGTAACTACCCTGTTCCATGTCGTCATTTCATGTTCTCCCTTCACTCTATCAAAGCATAACCACTGCCATATTATATCCCGAAAAGAATGAAAAAACGAATAATTCTCTCCACTGAAAGCCTGTATATCCATGACTTGATGTATCGAATAACGGAAGCATTTGCATCCGGTGAGGGGGAATTATTGTACGACAAACGCAACAAGATTCGCCGTTTCACACTGGAAGACGGGAGTGTGGTCATAGTGAAGCAATACAAAAAGCCTAACTTCTTCCAGCGGATATGCTACAGCACATTCTGGAACAACAAGGCCAAGAAATCCTATTTCTTCGGCAACATGCTGCTAAATCTCGGCATTGACACGCCGCGCCCTATCGCTGCTGTCACCTATTATAATAATATAGGGATGGAAAACCGATACTATTTCGCTTCCACAGAGGACAGCCGACCTGACTGTCTCATTCTCCGTGATGGCAATATGGACAATCCACAGCCTATGATAGATGCGCTTTCTGCTTACCTCATACATCTGCATGAGTTGGGATTCCTGCATGGTGACACCAATCTCTCCAACTTTCTCTACTCCAGGAATGCAGACGGCTCATTCTCATTCTCGGTAATTGATACCAACAGATCACGCTTTCTCGGTCGCCCTGCCAACAAGAAAGAAGCGTTATCCAACCTAATTCGCCTCACCCACAAGCGGTCATTGCTCTGCGAAATCATCACTTCCTATGCCTTGCAGCGTGGATGGAACGTCGAAGAAGCAGTGAAGACGGTATTCCATCTCATAGAAAAAAGGGAGAAAAGGAAAAACTTCCTGCATTTATTCAAGTGATTTCTGGTCTCCTTTTTGTTTTTATTGTTGTTCGCAAAAACAATAACAAAACCGCCATATCACCATTCCACAAACATAGTCTATAAGCCAAATCATCATGATATAACTTATATCCAGGTCTTCACAAATATAGTTGAACAGATGAAAGGCGATACGTTGTCGAGCTTTAACCCAAATCGGTCATTAGACCACAATGTTCAAAAATTCTTGCTATTGTGTTGTTTCCTAACATCTTTTATTTTCTTGTCGGCATCTTGCCTGTCTTTGTAACTTGACGTAGCCCGCTACGCCTGCGTTACAAAGACAGCCAATCTGCTCGACAATAAAACAAAATATGTTTAGGATCTAATGACCGATTTGGGTTTAAGACACAGAAAATTGTTCTGTTTTTCCACTTTCGCAACGCAACAAAAAAGTTATTTTGTAACACATTGATTATCAATAGAATGCAAAAGCATAGTTTTTACAATGCAAAAGCATAGATATTACCTTCTAATATCATAGCTTTTACGAGGTAATATCTATGCTTTTACTATATGATATCTCAGCTATCGCAGAATAATAGCCGTACTATCTCCCTTTTGTTCCATTTTTCCTATCCACATCTACCATGTATATATGAATGCTACATCTCAAATTATAGCATCACTTAGCGTCGCTTCAGATACTCTTCATACGGCTTTTCTGCATCATAAAGCATGGTGCCGTGCATCGTAGGTGCCTGAACCGGCTTCATATAGTCGCCATATTCGAGGCGAAGAAGCTCGTCATAACCTGATGGACACGGTATCATCAGATGCTCAAAGGGCAGCATTAAAGTCTCTTTATAGCAGCCCAGATACTTGATTGGCAGAGTCATATTCTGACAAAGGAAGGCTCCATACGCCTTGCGATCATCCATTTTCACGGACTTTACCACCTTTTCAAACTGCTCATACCAATATTTGTCCGACAGAATCTTAGTGTGGTTTCGACACCAGAGATAAAGGGACTTCGGCAGACAGTGGGTCAATTTGCGCACGAGTTTCAATTTCTGGTTGGCTTTTCTCACCTTTACATAGTGGCGTTTAAGGGCACGTGGATTAGAAGGAAGCGTATCAATGACGAAGATATCTATGAATATGTTCTGCTGATGACGCTGTGGCTTGCCGTCAGTACGTATCGCTGTGGTGCCTTTCATGTGAAGTTGCGCATAGCGATTGATATAATATGGATGCGTAGAGATGGTCTGGAGGTAGTAAGGAGCCTTGAATTCAGCTGATAATTCCAGCAGTTTATCGTAGTCCTCTCGTAGCATTGCCACATCAATATCATCGTCCCAAGGGATAAATCCCTTTTCTCTTACCGCACCAATCAGCGTTCCTGAGTCGGCAAATACACGGAGATTATGCTCCTTGCAGACGCGCATCAGCTCCTGAAAGAGGTCCATTTGCACCGCCCAAGCTTTCTTCATAGTCTCGGATATGGTGTAATCTCTCCTTGTTTCTTCGTTCAGGAATCCTTCCGGAACTGGGTATTTCAAGTTTAGCATTGTTGTTTTCTTCTTTAGTTTGTGGTATTATTCGTGAGCGTGACTGCCCATAAAAGCGGGCAACACAGTGACTCCCCGATGTCGTGGAATTATTATTGCATATATATATGAGGGACACTGCTGACAAATATGATTACATTCTCTTCTGCAATTCGGTGAAAGCAGTGCGGAAGAAGTAACCAGAAGCGATTTTATCACTCATTGCTTTGACATTCTTCTGCATTCGTTTATAATCTTCAAGCGTCACTTTCTCCAGCACATCACCAAGGTTCTCCAGCGTATCTACGCATATTCCGATGCCATTTTCCTCAATAAAAGGAGCGAGAGCTGCGGTCTTTCCGATGATGACAGGAGCGCTACAACGCAGGTAAAGCAATATCTTGTGAGGATTATTGTAAGCCATATACTCGCCTATCATGCCCTTTCCTTCTGTCAGAGACTCGCCATACCATGACAATCCGAAGTCGCCGAGGTTGTTTTCCATCAGTTCATAGTCGGCAGCAAAGCCCTTATATACAAGTTCTTCCTTAGCTAAATCCTCACGGAAACCAGCTCCATAGAGATAGAACTTATGACCTTTGAGCTGTTCAGGAAGCATATAGATAAACTCATTGTGCTTTGTACTTAGACTTCCAGCAAAGAAAATGCTATACTCTCCCGGTGCATTAGGCGCCTGGCGCTTTGACGTTATTGGAGCAGGAGATAAGTAATCGAAGAGTCCTATTATCTGCATCTCGCCCTGATAGCCATGATCCTTCAGCCATTTGTGCATAGTAGGATTATGCACTATGAGAGCATCAGAGTGCGCCAGACGCTCCATCTCACGCTCTACGGTCAGTTTTTTGCGTCTGAAACATCCCAAATCGTGTATCACTGTGACTACCTTCACGCCTTTTCTGTGAGCCATATCGCATACGAACTCATAGTATTTCTTCATAGGATACTGTATGACGAGCGTATCACCACGGCGCAATGACATCACACCCTTCATCACACTGGTGAATGTATAGAAGAAATCAAAGACCATATTATGATGACGACTCTGCTGAAGTCCAAGGTTTTGGAACCCCATATCAGTCATTATCTTCTCTAAATCGGTTCGAACACGACCGCCACCTGACTTTACTGTCTTGTAGTTTCGTGAGATAAAGCAATTTCTCATATTAGTTGTTATTAGATTGATTCTTTGTTTTAAGGTCTATAACATTATGCTTTTAGGCTGGCATTTTAGTGCTTATTGGGTAGCATTACTTTGGTTTTGTGATGCGAACGCTATCTATCAGCGCATCATTAGCCACGTCATAAGCCTTGTATGTCACTGCCTTCGCATCGACATCTATTATCTGATAGTAGCGGCTTCCCTGGATTACGGGATAGAAACGCTTGGTAGGATGCAGACGATATTCCTTTGGCGAGCAGTGAGAAATGACGTATAGCGGAGGATTAGTGCAGTCATGACCCTTCAGAGGCTCCTCTTCTGCTGTGCAATGCGCATATCCATGCTCATGACCTTGCAGCACAAGGTCTGCTTTTGCATCGCATATAATGTCATTAAACATCCATCTCTGTATCAGATTGTTATTCTCTCGTCGTACAGAATAGAGCGGATGATGGAGCATCACTATGCGATGGTCAGCCTTTATCTTCTCCATCTGCGTCTTAAGCCATGCTGCTTGGGCAAAGAGGAAGAAGATTTCACGGTCAGAATCGAGCAGGAAGAATGCCGTATTGTGATACTTCAGAGCGAAGAGCTGATTGTTGTCGTCTCGCTCTTCCATACCTTTCAGGAAGTAAGGGAAGGTCAATGAGAATCTTCTCTCAAGCTTGCGCAATGGATATTTCAGGTAATCATGATTGCCTGTGACATTAAGTATAGGCATTGCAGTGCAGATACTGTCTATTCCTCTGAATGTCTCATTGAAATAAGCATCTGTAGGACGCTCGATGAGATCACCGGCAAAAGCCACAAATTCCACCTCAGGATGACGCTGGATGGCACGTTTCAGCATTCTGTTTACCACGCCATTTATGGTGTCCTGCACGTCTCCAATATACATGAAGGAGAATGATTTCGCCTTCGGATTGCTGGTATGGAAGCGGTACCACTTGGATTTCACGCCCTCAGTCTCCACTTGGTAGGAGTATTCCTGCTGTGGTTTCAGTCCTTTTAGTTCGCAACGATAGAACGCAGCCTTACCAGAACGAGATACGAAGACCTCTCCTATGGCTGGATAAGCTATGGTGTCAGAGTCGCATACGAGGTAAAGGGAAGCCTTTTTATCAACTACGTCACCACAAGTCCATGACACGAAGCGCGAGTTCTCACCCTCATTACCGAAAGTAATGAGCACTCTTGATGGCGCATCAGGGGCCTTATAAGGATTTTCCTCAGGATTATGAAACCACGCATCCCATCTTATTGCAGTGAGAATGCCAAGTGATACGAGGAGAAGTGTTATGACTATCGATGTTATCTTCATCCTTTTATTCTTATTTTAATGTATTGGTTGTTATTTATTTATGAGCATATTATGATTCATTCTGAACATATATTGCTGAATAACGCTCTTCAGTCTGTCCTCATATATCTTCGGACAGCGCTCCTTTACATCGTTTTTCTGCAACGTATCGGTGCGAAATTCGTAGGCATGCACCACCTTATCGCCGTCAAACTGTATCATCCAGTCGCCTTGAAGGAACTGATAATAGCCGTTGGTAGGTATGTAATTGAAGGCAAATGTGTCCTCTGCCTTACTGTTTATCACGTCCTGTCCGAATGCGATATACGGTTTGTCGTAATTCAAAAGCCCAAGTACCGTCGGCATGATGTCATTCTGGCTCATTATCTTCTCTTTGTCATAACCCTTCACCTGCTTCATTCCAGGGGCATAAATTACAATCGGCACCTTGTATCTGCCGAGGTCTGACGTGAATTGTGGGTCTATTGACTCCGAGGTATGGTCGGATGTGATGACGAAGATGGTGTTCTTAAACCATTTCTGCTTCTTTGCCTTCTCGAAAAAGAGGCGCAAAGCATTGTCAGAATACTTGATACAGCCGAATATTCTTACGTCTGTGGCAGGGAATTTATCCTTATATCGCTCTGGAATAGCGTATGGTGGATGTGACGATGCGGTGAAGACAGAGGTGACGAAAGGCTGCTTCATCTCATTCATCCTGTCGCAATAGAACTGCAGGAACTCTTCATCCCATATCGCCCAAGTGCCGTCAAAGTCGGCATCACCGTGGTAATTAGGGTCTTGTTTGTATTCTGTTCTGCCGTAATACTTTTGGAATCCGGATGCTTTTGCAAAGGCTTCAAAGCCCATACTGCCATTTTCTGCACCGTGAAAGAATGCAGATGTGTAACCTTTATTGCGGGAAAGCTCGCCTGCTATGCCTGAAATCTCATTCATAGAAGCAGGGGTAAGGAAGAATGGCTCTACGAAACTTGGAATCGAACTGAGTACTGAAGGCATGGCATCAATGCTCTTTCTGCCTGTGGCAAAACTGTATTCGAAACTCATTCCCTCCTTTGCAAGCGACGAAAGGAAAGGCATATAGCCACGAGCCATGGCTTGTCTGCCAAAGCTTTCCATGATAAAGATGACTACATTCTTCGCCTTGAATTTGCCTTTGACCTGTGGCAGATGAAGCGGAGAATAGAGATTATCGGCTTCCTGTTCGGTCATATAGTCACGTTCTACGAATGCTTTCTTGCCAATGGTGCGCATTATGCTGAATGGAGTGTTGAGCACAATGCCTGCATCAATGGCATGATCGACGTATTGATTGGCATTCGACATGGTGATAGGGCGCACAGCAGTGGTAAATCCACCACGCATTCCGCCAATGGTAAGCACTATCGCGGCGATGAGAGCTATGATTTGACTCACATAATAGATAGGTATTGACTCCACATCACCGCTCTTTGGCGCCTTAAATTTCTTCCATAAGACGACTCCCATTATGATAGCGATGACAAAAAGGTACCAGTAAGGCAAGGCTTCATGAAAGATTATGGTGACGATATTGCCCTCACCACCAAATTCCTGCAATACATTCCATGTGGTTCGTCTGCCTGTAAATGGGAAATATGCGCAGTCGCAGAGGTTTGCTCCGAGTCCTATTATATTGACTAAGACGTACAATCGGCGCACGATGTCATAATATAACGGCTTTGTCTCCTTGATATGGAGAGGCAAAAGGAATGCAAGTATCAGCCAACAGTTGAGGTATAGTATGGCGGTGCAATCGAATCGCAGTCCGGCAACAAGGAGATTAAAAAGGTATCCGGCTGTCATGTGGTCCTCATACATCCCACTATTACACCAGACGAAGATGATTCTGGTCACTGTAAAGAGGATGAAGACCCAGAGAAGATTGTGGATAAGTGCCTTTATTGTGGTAAATGAAAACTTTGCGAACATGTTTTTTCTTGTTTTTATTTCTTGTTTTTTATGGACATATCAGCCGGTAACTCGGCTGACACGGTGGCTCTTTAGAATGAAGAATGAGGAATGAAGAATGAAGAATGGCTGACGCCTACGGGATTCCTGCTTCTTATTCTTACTTATATCAGCCGGTAACGCTGTGGGCATGAGGGTGGGATTGTTGCCTTATTAGGTATTCTTCGTAGGTGCGTTTCCATCTGTTGTGGGTCCAAAGATAGAGATGTGGCACCTTACGGATGGAGTCTTCGAGAAGAGCGAGACATCGTTTTGTAATCTCATACTCAGGCTCTTGCGATGCGTTTTCAGAGACAACGTCGAATGTAGCCACGTATTTTCCACGCTTAGGGCGCTCCATTCTGACAAAGACCACGCGGTCATTCATCTTCTTTGCTATTCTCTCTGCACCGGTAAAGACTGGAGTATTGTGATTGAGGAACGGTGTCCAAAGGTGTATATTCTCCCATTTCGGTGCCTGATCGAATATATATCCGAAGAGATAAGGGCGCTTTTCACGCTTCAAAACGACGAGTTGACGCAGTATATCACGCTTCGGCACAGGCGTTCCGCCAAGACTTGCTCTCGCTTCCTTCATGAGATTATCCATGAAATCATTCCTTAAAGGATGATAAATCAGCCCTGAGAAGACATGACTGTACTCCTTTGGGTAATAAAGACCTACGGCTGAGAGCCATTCCCAGTTGCAGTAATGCCCGAGAAATACGGCAGCTCCCTGCCCTCGATCATAGGCATCAGTCAGCTTTTCCATACCTCTGAACTCCAGATGTTGCTTCATTTGCTCGGGAGTAATGGTAAGTAGCTTGACGGTTTCCACGAAATAGTCGCATAACCAATGATAAAATTTCCGCTCAATGTCGCGCAATTCCTTCTGCGTCTTTTCGGGAAAAGCGGATGACAGGTTCTTTCTCACTATCTTCTTTCTGTAGCCTATGATGCAATAGAGAATGACATAGACCATATCTGAGATAGCGTATAGGACGCAGAATGGGAGTCTTGATATTTGTTTTATTATGAAATGCATCTGTTAGAGGGGCGGTTTGCGGGACCTGGGACGGTCTCGAATTGGGGAGATTCCTCTGGTATTGAGCAGAGAGGGGATGTGAAGACCAGAGATATCCGCAGGTAACGCGGCGAACACAGGGGCGGACTCTTGAGGATATCTACTGCTGATGTGGCAGAGAGGGGATGGGGATACCAGGGGGATTACTTCAGCTGATCGATGTCATCGTAGAGCTTTTGGAGATATGCCTGGGCATTGCGGAGGTTCTTTCCCTTAGCTGGACCTTGATCGAGGACGGTCTTTTTCTGCTCATTGTCATAGATTACCTGATTGTCTTCAGTCACCATACCAACGGCATCAGGGACTGTGAAGAATGCGAAATGCGGGGCATTGGCATCAAGTAGGTCCTTTGAGAACTTGTATTCACTATGCTTTACTCCGAGCAAAGTAAGGAGAGTGGCAGCTATATCCTGCTGGGAACCAATGACAGGAATGCGCTTTGGCTTAGTGATAGCGCCGCCAGAGAGGATTAGAGGTATCTGATAACGATAGAGTTGGAAGTTGTTCATCTTGGCAGGATAACAGCCGAGATGGTCAGGAACGATGAGAAGCAGGGTGTTATCCCATAGGTTTTGGCGCTTCAAATCAGCGATATAATCTCCCAAACACTTGTCTGCGAAGTAGAAAGCATTGAGAGCCTTGTCCTTATATTTATCCACAGGCACCTCATAAGGCTCGTGACTGCTGGACGTTTGCACCACGAAGAGTCGGTTTCCGCTTTGCTTTTGCGCCGTCATCTCCTTGATAGCACGCTGGAAAAGGTAGCTATCATCTACTCCCCATTTGCTCTTCGGAATGCTGGAGTCATAGTCTTCTTCAGATACTATGGTTTCAAAACCCGTGGCATGAAGGTAAGCTCGCATATTGGTGAAGTTGGCATCCCCTCCATATATATAATGTGTAGCGAAGCCAACATTATTGAGTGAGCGCGCGATACCATAGAGATTATTGGTCTTATGCGGATATTTCATGAGGCTGGATGTAGGCTGTGCAGGATAACCAGACAGTATAGCCACCAGTCCACGGTCGGTACGGAAGCTGTTAGCGTAGAAGTTTGTGAAATAAACGCCTTGATTTGATAGAGCATCAATCGTGTTTGTGACGCCTTTCACATTGCCTTTCTCGCTCATGATGTATGAAGAGAAGCTCTCCATAATGACCATTACGACGTTTACGCCCTGCTCTTCTCCAGCCTTTCCAGCCTCCAAAGCCTTGAGGAAATCAGGCGAAAGAGGTACAGACATCGCCGTGGTGTCGGCAGGATTGAGGTCTCTTTGCTTGGTGTAAACCATCTTCTGGAAGCGTTCAGTAGCCTCTTTATCGTCCATAAAGCGATACTTTGAGACGAAGTCTTCATCGTGTGTGACAGAATAAAGGAAGCTGAACACAGGATTGACAGCGCAATGATTGAGTCTGAAATTACTGCTGAAGAACACGGAACCCACATTGTTAGTAGCCACGGTGAGTCCACCTCTCACAGGGATAACGAGCAGAGCTGTAAGCAATATCAGCGCAGCAGTGCGGCCAATCTTCACCTTTAGCGGACTGCGAGGTACGGGTTGGCTACCATGTCTTCTGCTTTTTCCTTGCAGGGCACGACGTGGATGCACCAGTTTCTCTATTATATAATATATAAATAAGGTGATAACGACGAGTACGACAAAGCCCAAGAAAAGGTCGAGAGTATCTACACTTGCCATTGCATCGCCAGGAGAAGTGCGGAGATAGAATAGCGGAGTGGAGTCGAGAGGGAAGCCCCAATATCCATAAAGCACGATATTAGCGAGCGTAGCCATCGCCAAAGCGAGGGAGATAATGCCGAAATATGTTCGCCATATATAGACTAAAGTCTTTCTGTTCCACCATACGCTGACGATAAGAATCAAGGCAGGAACGAAGCACACATATCCTGCTACAGCCACATCGAGACGCAAGGCATTCCATAACATTTGGAAGAAAGGCGACTCGCCTTCGTCTTTGATGATAGTCTCATTGACGAAATAGAATGCCATGTGGCCAAGCGTGCCAATCAGTGTGACCAATATGAAGGTCTTTATCAGGGCTAATGCTTTTTTCATTTTCTTGGAATTTGGGGATTGAGGATGAGGATATTGGAGATATCAGCCGGTAACGCGGCTGACACAGGAGCTTATTTAAATGAAGAATGAGGAATGAAGAATGAAGAATATGGATTACATTCTATTACTTGAGTATTCTCATAGAGCCTTCACAAGTAAGTAGGACTGACATTGATTCTTCATCTTGAATATTCTACAATCTGCATTAAAATAGACTTACGCCTGCATATCATGGAGCTTACGATAGTATCCATCAATGGCGAGGAGGGATTCATGCGTGCCGCTCTCCACGATTTTACCTTCATGCAGCACATATATCTCGTCCGCATTACGGATGGTGGAAAGTCGATGGGCAATGGCAACAGTGGTGCGGGTCTTCATAAGACGCTCAAGAGCATCCTGCACAAGACGCTCCGACTCTGTGTCGAGGGCAGACGTAGCCTCATCGAGAATGAGAATAGGAGGATTCTTGAGTATGGCGCGAGCAATGCTGACACGCTGGCGCTGACCGCCAGAGAGACGTCCGCCACGGTCGCCAATCATCGTGTTGTAACCGTCTTCGGAAGACATAATGAAATCATGCGCATTGGCAATGCGTGCTGCATTCTCCACTTCTTCCTGCGTAGCAGAATCTACTCCGAAGGTGATATTATTATAGAAAGTATCATTGAAGAGGATAGCCTCCTGATTGACATTACCAATCAACTGCCTCAAGTCATGTATTCCGAGGTCTTTGACATTGATGCCATCTATGAGCACCTCGCCTTCCACGGTGTCATAATATCGCGGAATGAGATCTACGAGAGTGGATTTGCCCGAGCCAGACTGTCCTACGAGGGCGATAGTCTTGCCCTTAGGAATAGTGATATTGATATTGCGGAGCACCCAATGCGGTTCGCCGGTCTTGGTGTCAGAATAAGCGAAGGACACATTGCGGAACTCAATCTCATGCTCAAACGACTTGATATGCACAGGGTCTGCCTTCTCAGGGATAGTATCCTGCGCCTGAAGAATCTTATCCACGCGCTCCATAGAGGCGAGTCCCTTCGGAATATTGTAACCTGCCTTGGAAAATTCCTTCAGCGGATTGATGATACTATACAGGATTACCATATAATAGATGAATGTAGGACCAGAGAGAGCATAGCCTCCAAGGACCAGCATACCGCCAAACCAAAGGACGATAACGATCATCACCGTGCCGAGAAACTCCGACATCGGGTGAGCCATCTGCTGACGAATGTTCACTCGCATGATATTATTCCTGTATCCAGAATTGATAGCATCAAAGCGAGCATTCATCTTGTCTTCTGCACAGAACGCCTTGATGATGCGCAATCCGCCAAGCGTTTCCTCCACTTGACTCATCGTATCGCTCCATAGAGCCTGCGCCTCAATGGATCTACGCTTGAGCTTTCTGCCCACTACTCCCATAAACCAGCCGAACACAGGCACGAAGATGATGGTGAAGATGGTGAGCTGCCATGAGATGAAGAGCATGGTGCCGAAATAGACAATGATAAGCACCGGATTCTTGAAGAGCATATCGAGGCTCGACATAATGCTGCTTTCTATCTCCTGCACGTCGCCAGACATACGGGCAATGATGTCTCCCTTGCGTTCTTCGCTAAAGAAAGAAAGCGGCAGACTCGTAATCTTGCGATAGAGCTGATTGCGTATGTCCCTCACCACTCCAGTGCGGATAGGGATGATAGTGGCAGAAGAAAGGAAGTAAGCCCCCGTCTTGAGTCCGGTCATTACAGCCAAAACGATACCAATAACGAGCAAGGTAGTCGATTCGCCCCAGTCAGTAATCATCATGTTGACATAATAATCAGCATTGTTGCTCAGCACATCCTTGACATTGCCCCAGTCCCATGCCATGAGCGAAGTAGCCTTATTGGTGTCGCCTACTTGGAAAATAATCTGCAGTATAGGTATAAGCGTGGCAAAAGAGAAGATGTTAAGCGCTGCCGACAACACATTGAATACAACGGAAAGCACAAGGTATTTTTTATATGGCGGCACGAAGCGACGTAGCACCTGGAGAAATTCTTTCATGCAATATTTTTATTCTATTCGTATTGTAAATTATATATTCTGTGCAAAGTTACACATTATTTATAATATATGGAAATTTTTCTGGCAATTACGCTACTTTATTGACATAAATAACTCATTTCGAGCCAGACGTGGCATTCAGTATTTTCTATCCGTAAAGAGAAGAAAATACGTAGTTTTTTAGCATTTTGTAAAATCATATAAAAATCATTTGAAAAAATGTTCTCAAAAAGTTTACTAAAGCATTGAAAATGAAAGGGGATTTGAAAACTTTCTGATGCAAAGTCGAGAAAAAGGCTTTTACGAAAACGTTTACATAGTGTCGCTTACCACCTAAGGTACAAGTAGATACAAGAATGGTCGTGTAAAGAAATATTACGAATTGCAAAAAAAACTGTAAAATAGACACTAAAAATAGGCAAAAACCAGAATTTAGATTGATTTACGTCAAAGAAAAGCGAATTTTTATCATTTTCTTTTGAAATTGTTTGCGCACACAACAAAAAGTTTATACCTTTGCATCGTCAAAAGGAAAAAAGGAGATTTCCAATGAAACTTCAGACGGACTCTGAAAGGAAACCACTCCGGAAAAGATTTCCTCTCTGACACTTACAATAGTGATTGTTTAGGTTAGTAGAATAATAGATTTAGGTTTTAGTTATTAGGTTAAAGATTGTTTGACTCTTGGATAACAAAAAGAAGACTGTGAAGTTTTCTTTCAAATTTGAAAAGGATTTTAGTTAAACATATTTTTTTCAATGCGCTGCAGCTCGTGAAGAGTAGCAGCGCATTTTTCTTTGTATCATTTTATTCGAACTTTGAGTTACAAAGCAAATTCCTGAAAATCATGTTTCGGAACGCTATTTTCCCGTGTTTTGAAGGCAAAAAAGCAAGTTTTCCACAGTTTTCACCATGTTTTTCATGTCATAAAGCAGTGATTTCACCTTGCAATATCTTAGCTTTTACCTCCTAATAACTATGCTTTTACCTCCTAATATCTATGTTATTGCCTCGCTATTGTTTTCCTTTTGCGATTGAAAAATCATAACTGCTTATTACTCTGACACTTACATTTTTACGCTATAATTCACGTATTTGAAGGCATTTTGCAGTTTCTTGAATAGCAATCCAGCCATTCCCCTTTTCAGGACTCAGAGCATGGACTATATTAACAATAAAATGGTTGCTTCTGATTGCACGCACAAATATTTGAAACTACAAATGATGAGATTTATCAATCAGAAATATAAATCAATGGAAAAGCGCGAAACATACCAACAATCTCCATTTTATGAAAGAAAATAATAGGAAACTTTGCAGTTTCGAAATAATACTGTATATTTGCAAACAAAAACCGAAATTATAAGGATATGGATTTGACTCATAACATAATAGAATACGTAAACTGCTGTGTCGGTGCATTCGCAAATCGCTTTCAACTGACATTAGCGCAATCTTATGGATATTTGCGTAGATTCAAAGGAATAGATTTCCTTATAGATTGCTACGCAGCAGAGCACACTCTTTCTATAGAGGACGCAGTGGAGGATATTACGTTATTATGTCAAAAGAATGGAGGACGATTAGGATGCTAAAACTATATCACGGAAGGACTCAGAAGTTTCTGGTAATTCTGACAGCGTTCTTTGCATGAATAAAATATCAATAAATAAAAACAAATAAACATATTTCTTTATGTTTTTTCTTTCTTTTTCTTGATAGTAACTATTTCTATTACCCCAACAAGTATGGGATTTACATAAATATTCTAACTATAGGAATACAAGCTAAAAATCCAAGGAGAACAAGATTATGAACCAAGATATTCAATTCCAAATAGAATGTCTCTCAACGGAATTAGTTGAGATGCTAATGCAAAAATATGGTTGGGACATGAAGAAAGCCCTCGATGAGCTATATTCTTCTGAGACATACAAACGTCTGTGTGAACCTGCCTGTGGTTTGTATTACGAGGGAGCTGTATATGTCTTCTCTTTTTTAGAGAATGAAATAGAAACTGGTGTGGTAAAATAAAACATCAAAGAGAAAATCGCAAATAATCGAAACGCCCTGTAATGAAAATCATCATTACAGGGCGTTATTATTACTCAATAATGTAGTAAAGATATGAAATAGAAATACGTTTTTCAGAGCATCTTGCACATATTTGAATTCTATAAAAAACTATCTTTTTGATTGAAGAACTCTTACAAGGTCTATTAGAAAGGAAGACAACTACTTACTGAGATTTGACAAAATCCAGTCGCAGTGCGCCTTTTCGGTGGCTTCGCTGGTCCAGTGCTCATTGATAGGAGTGATGAGAGAGGACTTAGGACACTTGAGAACATTCCATACAGCATAGCTGGTGGTAGGCGGACAAGTATTGTCATTATATCCCCATGTCATGCGCACTGGGCACTTGATGTGGCGTGCGAAATTGACCACGTCGTAATATTGCAGGGTCTTCTCTGCGGTATCATTGAGCACTCCGATGCGGTGCATGTGTGGATAACCGCCGGTTCTTCCCTTTTCACGATAAGCAGCCATATCTGCAAGGGCTGGATGATTGGCACAACAGAGCGTTACGCGACTGTCAAGGGCAGCCAAGACAAGACTCAAAGCGCCGCCCTGACTGCCACCCTGCACGGCAACATTCTTGCCATCCCACTCAGGAAGGGAGGTGAGGAAATCGACAGCACGCACCAATCCGAGATAAACGTGCTTCATGTAATAATGCTCGCGCGAGTCGAGACCCTGACAGAGATAGCCATTGGCGCCAGTATTGAGGGCTGCGCTAATCTCCTTAAACTGCTTCTCTGTCATTCTCGGATTGAGTCCATGTATCTCTGTCTCAAAGCGTATGCAACCATTGTCTGCGTAATAACGATGGCGAAGCGGTTCCTTGATGGTCTTTACGCCGGCTCCTGGAGGGCATATTACGATAGGGCAAGCGCCTTTCTTGTGGGCTTTAGGAATGAAGAGATAACCATAGATGCACTGTCTCTGCTTGTTTACTTCAAGGCGCACGAGGTAAGCATCAGCCTTATCAGTGTCGTATTCATGCGCTGGTTCGATGGTATAATTGAGCGGAAGCGACTTCAAAGCATCCATTTCTTTCTGCCAAAAAATGGTGAAATCAGCCGGTTCCTTGGTGTAAGGCATGATTTTATCCACAGAGAAGCCCACTTTCACATGATGTGAGGTAGTAGCACCAATGATTTTAGCAGTCAGTTTGAGGTCAAGAAAACCAGGATCACGGCGTGTTCCCATTTTCACCACTACCCTACCATTCTTCAATGTAGCCTTGCCACTGCTCTCAGGCTCCAGCATATCGCGGCTGATGGTGTAAGAAATCTCGGCATTCTGTGGCACACCATATTTATATAGTTGCACCTCTACAGACGCTTTCTCGCCAGTCTTGTAGAGCCAATCGGCATGATCAGGCGTTGTAACCCATAAGAAATCACTGCGATAAGGATAATTTTCAGCGCACGCTGTGCTGACAGTCATCATCAATAGGACGACTGCCAAGAATAGTTTTCTAAATGATGTTTGCATAAAAGTGTTAGTTAGTTGTTAGATAATATGGTAAACGTATTACTTCTTTAAAAAAAAATATCAATAAATAAAAATAAAGAATAAACATGAAAATATATTTTTCTTTGTTTTTATTTATTGATATTTTATCTATTCTGCACCTTACATCACTCCAATCCAGCGGAGTATGTCATTGATATTAGCCATCACCATGAGCAGAAGAAGGAAGCCCATGCCGATATTTTGTGAAATCTGCAGGAACTTAAGGCTTGGCTGGCGACGTGTCACCACCTCATAAAGGAGGAAGAGAATATGTCCGCCATCAAGTCCTGGAATAGGAATGATATTCATGAAAGCAAGGATAATGCTGAGGAAAGCAGTCATCTTCCAGAAGGTAATCCAGTCCCAAACAGGCGGGAACATACTGCCTATGGCTCCAAAACCGCCGAGGCTCTTGGCGCCTTCCTTGCTTGCCACATACTTGAGGTCGCTCACATAGCCACCGAGTACGCCTATACCATAACTGCAACCAGCATTGATACTTGGCAGAATATCGTAATCCACGTGGTGTGGCTTATAGTAATGCGCTATCGTAGTCATGCCAACACCGAGTAATGCACGGCCGTCATCATATCCGAAAGTCACCTTTGCCGTGTCCAATGTTTCGGTGCCAGCCTTCTTCCAGATGATAGTGCGGGTGAGAAAAGCAGTGCTATCCTTAGTATTCTTTGCATCAGCGAGGGCATCCACCATACGTCCTGTCTCGTAAGTGAAAGCATTCCATGAGTCAATATCAGTGTTGCCGAGCTTCACTATGACATCGCCCTTGGCTATAGAAGTCTGCGCTGCTGGGGTTCCAGCAATGACAGTATCTACTTCTGCAGGCACGAATGGACGGCAGAATACAGGCTCAGTCTTGAGCATATCGAGCAGATTGAGGTCGCCAGGCATAGCTATAGCCACCTCTTTGCCATCACGCTTCACGGTCACCTCTGTGGCTTTGGATATATCACGCATGAGGTCTGCACTGAAATCCTTGAATTCTCCACGGTCGGAAGACAGCAGAATGTCGCCATCCTTGAAGCCGAGAGCCTTGGCTTCATCATTGAATTTCATGCCCATTGTCATATCCTGAACGGCATAATAATCATCTCCGTGGAAATAGAATATGGCAGAATAGATGACGAGAGCGAGGACGAAATTGACCATTACGCCACCTGCCATGATGAGAAGGCGCTGATAAGCCTTCTTACTGCGAAACTCCCACGGCTGTGCTGGAGTGGAAAGTTTCTCTGCAGTCTGCGTTTCATCAATCATACCGTCAATCTGGCAGTAGCCTCCTATGGGGAGCCAACCTATACCATACTCGGTACCTACTTTGTCATTATACTTCTTATTGCCTACATTCTTGGTGATGACGCGGTCCTTCTTGCCCGTAGCAGTGTAGTACCAGTTTTTCACCTGCTGGAAGAAGTTTATGCCTTCATCGTCACGCTCCGTGATAGGCTCTTTGCCAATAAGGCGACGAAACCAGTTGTCATAACTGCTCCAGAGGTGGAACTTCCAGTTTGCGAAGATATAAAAGCGCGATACTCTCGTCTTGAAAAGTTTCGCAAATGTAAAGTGTCCGCCTTCATGAAGGAAGACAAGCAGCGTTATCGCGAGGATAAACTGCGCTGTTCTTATTAAAAAAACTTCCATTATAAAAGTTAGTGTATTGTTTTAAATCTATACAAATGACTGAGTGTAATCTCCTATTACCTATTTCCTATTTTCTATTACCTAACACCCATTCCCTATTACCTAAAGATGAAGGAACTCGGAAGCGATGCGACGAGCCTCAAGATCGGAAGCGAGATAGTCGTCGAGTGTAGGCTTTTGGATTACAGAAGCCTTGTCAAGCGTCTTGGCTATGATGTCACCCATGTCGAGGAAACCACATTTGCCCTGTCGGAAAGCGAGATTGACCACCTCATTGGCGGCGTTGACCACACAGGCAGCATTGCCGCCTCGGCGTATAGCTTCATAGGCAAGGGCGAGACATTGGAACTTCTCAAGGTCGGGCTCAAAGAACTCTAACGGGGTCTTGAACAAGTCAAGGCGCTCACCACTCATGTGAAGACGCTCAGGGAATGTGAAAGCATACTGGATAGGAAGGCGCATATCAGGCACTCCAAGCTGGGCTTTCACCGCTCCATCACGATACTGCACCGCACTATGCACTATGCTCTGAGGATGCACCAGCACCTGGATTCGGTCGGCATCAACGCCAAAGAGCCATTTTGCCTCAATGACTTCAAAGCCTTTATTCATCATAGAAGCAGAGTCGATGGTAATCTTTGCACCCATATCCCATGTAGGATGCTTGAGCGCATCGGCTGCCGTGACACTCTTCATCTGCTCCAAAGAGAACTGGCGGAAAGGACCTCCAGAGGCTGTAAGCAGGATTTTCTCTATCTCATTGCCATGGTCTCCGACGAGAGACTGGAAGATAGCAGAATGCTCTGAGTCAACAGGCAGGATGGGAGCATGATACTGCTCTGCAAGTCCCATGACGAGTTCGCCTGCCACCACGAGCGTCTCCTTGTTGGCAAGGCATATCTTCTTACGCGCCTTAATGGCATGAATGGTAGGCTCAAGTCCTGCAAATCCCACCATTGCTGTCAGCACCATGTCAATAGGACCAGCCTCAACGATGTCACACAGCGCCTTGGCTCCGGCATATACCTTTATGTCGGGACAGTCACTGAGAAGGGAAACAAGGGCGTCATATTTGCTTTCATTGGCTATGACGACAGCCGCCGGACGGAATTTGCGTGCCTGCTCGGCAAGCAGTTCCACTTTATTGTTCGCCGTAAGGCAATAAGCTTCAAAGCGTTCACTATGCTCTTCTATCACTTGAAGAGCCTGGGTACCGATAGAACCGGTACTTCCAAGAATACATATCTGCTGTTTCATCTTGTCATTATGGATTATATGATGCACCAAAAGACATCACACAGAGGCTTAAAGATCGAGGAGTCCCTCTGGGAGGTTCATCCTTATAATACGATTATCAAGGTCTATCTCCACCACCATATCATCTGTGGCAGGGATAAGAGTACCGTCCTCAAGTTCGAAAAGCGTATTGACCGTAGTGTCATCAATATGCGCAATGCGTCCCACCTCTTTATCATTACCGTCATTGACGATGGCAAAACCCACTATCTGCGCCTTTGACAATGGAGCATCAGCACCATCTTCTGCCAGCGAACGGGGGAAGAACACCTCCGTACCTGTCAGTTCGCGGGCACGTTCCTGGGTGTCAATATTAAGGAATTTAATGAGCGCCACTTCGTCACTCTTGAATCTATATTCCTCCAAAAAGAAAGGAACGAGTATTCCATCGAGCGAGAGCACGAGGTAATCAGCATCCACACGGTCGAAGACATCATCGTCGATCTGAACTGACAGTTCGCCTTTCACGCCATGCGTCTTGCCTATTACACCTATTTTATATACATCTTCTTGTCTGATCATACGCGGGTAATCTTTGCACCAAGTGCATTCAGGCGGGCTTCAATATTCTCATAGCCACGGTCTATCTGCGAAATGTTATTGATCTGGGATGTTCCGTCAGCGCTGAGAGCAGCGATAAGGAGGGCTATTCCGGCACGAATGTCAGGGCTTGACATACGTCCTGAGCGCAGTTGCTTGCTGAAATCAAGACCCACTACCACTGCGCGATGAGGGTCACAGAGGATAATCTGCGCTCCCATATCAATGAGTTTATCCACAAAGAAGAGACGACTCTCAAACATCTTCTGATGTATCAGCACTGAGCCCTTTGCCTGAGTAGCCACTACGAGCAGCACGCTCAGCAGGTCAGGAGTAAGTCCAGGCCAAGGAGCATCGCTGAGAGTCATTATCGTTCCATCAATGAAAGAATCTATCTGATAATGGTCATGGTGAGGAATAAAGAGGTCATCGCCTATTTCATCAATATGAATGCCGAGACGACGGAAGGCATCTGGTATCACTCCAAGATTCTTGATGGAAGCATCCTTGATGGTAATGCCATTGCCCACCATAGCCGCCATTGCTATAAATGAGCCTACCTCAATCATATCAGGCAGCAGTTTATGCTGAGCGCCATGCAGTTTTTCCACTCCCTCAATGACGAGAAGATTGGATGCAATGCCTGAAATCTTCGCTCCCATAGCATTGAGCATGGTGCAAAGTTGCTGGATATATGGCTCACAAGCCGCATTATATATGGTCGTAGTGCCTTCTGCAAGGACAGCCGCCATGATGATATTTGCCGTACCAGTCACAGAAGCCTCATCGAGAAGCATATAGCATCCCTTCAAGCTATCAGCGTGAAGCTCATACACATCACGCCCCTCGACGCGTTCATATTTCGCACCGAGCTTATGGAAACCGAGGAAATGGGTGTCGAGACGACGGCGTCCTATCTTGTCACCGCCTGGCTTTGCCACTGTGGCACAACCAAATCTGCCGAGCAATGGACCTATCATCAGCACCGAACCGCGAAGAGCGGCACACTTCATCACAAACCCATCACTGTGGAGATACTCCAGATTGAGATCGGAAGACTGGAAAGAATATTTTCCTTCACCAAGCTTTCTGACCTTCACGCCTATATCTACGAGCAACTGAATGAGATTATTGACATCGAGGATATCAGGAATGTTGTCTATCGTAACCTCATCATCAGTAAGCAATGTGGCACATATTACCTCCAGGGCTTCATTCTTTGCGCCCTGTGGAGTAATGGTTCCGCACAGCGGATGACCGCCTTCAATGATAAATGCATCCATGACGATTACTTCTTCTTTTTCTTTTTGTTATTGTTCTGCTGCTGTTGCATTGACCTGACGTCTATCTTGTCGAATTTGAAATTATCGATATCGAGCTGTATCTTGCCGTCAGTGAAGCGTGCAAGGTCATCAGCTACTTTCTCCGCATCGCCATTACCATGACCATACATGAGAAGGCAACGCTTCATCTGATTGGCAGTTCTGGCTACGAGGGTGTCCCTTTCCTCTCCCGGTTCCATAGTCTTCAATATTTCAAAGATTTGGAAAAGAGACTGGCCATAATGGCGTACATAGACACTTTTCGCAGGATAAGGCACAGGAGATGGCTTCGACGTGAGCTTCTCCTCTGTCGTTATCTCTACAGGATAGTCTATGTCGAGCTGGAAATTGCTCATCAATGCGAGATGATCCCAAAGAGTCTGCATACGGTCTGCATTGTTCTGGGTAGATGGAGTCATGCGTCTCATCGTGGCAATGATGGTCTCTGCGCATTCCTGACGCTTTTCTTTCGTCGGTAATGCTACGCAGTAGTCCACCATTTGCTGGATTTCCCTACCGTATTGGTTGAGACGTATTTTCTCTCGCTGGGTGTTATAATCGAGTCCTTCGATATTCATCTTGGTGATTGGGGGTTGAGGTTCTTCTTTTTTTCCTTTGTTTTCCAGCCGGTAACGCGGCTGGCACAGTGGCGACTAACTGAGGTGCTCATTGCCTGACGCACTATGGTTGCTGGCTGGAGGCTCCTTATTTCAGGAGGTTCTTCGGCAGTTTCGCAACGTAATCCTTGAGATATGACGGCACGAAATAGGCGACATCCTCAGTCATTCCATTGTTTAAGCGACGCTCTGCCAATGGCATCATGTACTTGGCAATAGGGTTTATGCCTTCGATAAGATGGGCATTAGGATGATTTATCACTTCAATACACTTTGCAGCACCGTTTCCGAAGAAATAGATAGGATGGCTATCAAGCAGCTCCTTATATGTTTCTCCATCCACAATGTCGGCACCTATCTCTCTTACAGGCTTGAGAGCACGATTCCAAATGCCAGCATACACCTCCATACGACGTGCATCAAGCATAGGACAAAGCAACGGTTCGCCGAGACCTTCCACCTCTTCAGGCACCTTTTCACCGAGCAACACCGGCACACAAAGAAGCTCAAGTGTAGGCACACTGATGAGCTTTGCATCGCGACCATAGCATATACCCTTTGCCATTGACACTCCGATACGCAGTCCAGTGTATGAACCAGGACCGCTACTTACCGCAACAGCGTCAAGGGGAATAAGGCTATTGTCAATGAAACTCAAGGCTTCATCGACGTAAACTCCAAGCTTTTCAGCATGGTTTGGACCTGAGAAATCTTCTTTCTCGTATATTATCGTTCCATCATGGCTTACTGCCACTGAGCATACGTTTGTACTCGTTTCTATGTGTAAAATACAGGACATAATCCACTTTATTTCTAAAATAATGTGCAAATATACTCATTTTCCCTCTATTTTTTGTACTTTTGCAGAAATTTAACGAAAAAACAAGCAAATGATACTATCAATGACCGGTTATGGCAAGGCTGTAGCCACTTTTAATGAGAAAAAGATAAGCGTAGAGATAAAATCGCTAAACAGCAAAGCGCTCGACCTCTCTACACGCGTTGCTCCACTCTATCGAGAGAAAGAGATGGAGATTAGGCAGATGATTCAGCAGAAAGTAATCCGCGGAAAAGTGGATTTCGCCATCTGGATAGAGAAGGATGCCGCAACAGAAGCTGCACCTATCAATGTCGCTCTAATAGAGAATTATTACAACCAGTTGCAGAACGTGGCTAAGAGACTCGGACTTTCATGCCAGGAAGTCAATGGTGGAAACATCGCAAGCGACTGGATGAAGGTGCTGATGCGTATGCCTGATGTCATGTCCCGCCAAGAGATAGAGGAACTGTCTGACGAAGAATGGACAGTAGTAAGACAGGCTATCGACGACGCTCTCTGCGCTCTCGTGGACTTCCGCAAGCAGGAAGGTTCCGCTCTGGAGAAGAAATTCAATGAGAAAATCGACAATATCGAGACACTCATGCTCAGCATCGAGCCTTACGAGAAAGCTCGCGTGGAGAAGATTCGCGCTCGTATCATAGACGGACTGAAGGCTATTCCAGAGATAGAATACGACAAAAACCGCCTCGAACAGGAACTCATCTATTACATCGAGAAACTCGATATATCTGAAGAAAAACAGCGTCTTGCAAACCATCTCAATTATTTCCGTGAGACAATGGCGGAAGTCGAAGGCGGACAGGGCAAGAAACTGGGATTCATTGCGCAGGAAATGGGACGTGAAATCAATACTACCGGCTCTAAAAGCAATCAGGCTGAGATGCAGAACATCGTGGTAAAGATGAAGGACGAACTGGAACAGATCAAGGAACAGGTGCTGAATGCTTTGTAATCACATAGTGAAAAGTGCCTTTCATTTAGTCCGCATTTTTGCAAAAGCTGAATAAATGATTACTTCAACCACCCTCTTACACACAAGATAACACAATGAACTGCAACAATATAGCAAAAGAAAACGCTCTCAACAAAGAGTCTAAAGGACGCCTTCTCATCTTCTCCGCACCGTCAGGAAGCGGCAAGTCAACGATAGTACAGTGGCTGATGAAGGAACATCCCGAACTGAATATGCACTTCAGCATATCATGTACCACCCGTGCACCACGCGGAACAGAGCAGAATGGCGTGGAGTATTTCTTCATCTCTCCTGCTGAATTTAAGGAGAAAATAGCGCAGGATGCCTTCGTAGAGTATGAAGAAGTATATACAGATAAATATTACGGCACGCTGAAATCACAGGTGACAGAGATGACTGAGAATGGTCAGAACGTGGTATTCGATATTGATGTCAAAGGCGGATGCAACATAAAGCGCCAATATGGCAACAAAGCGCTCAGCATTTTCATCCAACCTCCTTCTATCGAAGAGCTGCGCCGACGTCTTGAGGGACGCGCTACTGACGCACAAGAGGTTATCGAACAGAGACTTAGCAAGGCAAGTTATGAGCTCACTTTCGCTGACAAATTCGACATCGTAATCGTCAATGACGACCTCGAAAAGGCGAAAGCTGACACTCTCAATGCCATAAATGAATTCCTAAACAAGTGAAAATAGGACTTTTTGGCGGATCTTTCAATCCCATACATAATGCTCATGTCAAGCTGGCAAGTACCATTTGCAAGGAAGCTGGACTTGATGAGGTGTGGTTTTTGGTCACACCTCATAATCCATTGAAGCAACAGGAGGGACTGATGGACGAGAAAGACAGGCTCGCTATGGTGCGTCTCGCACTGGAAAAGGAACCTAATCTCAAGGCTTCTGACTACGAGTTTCATCTCGAAAGGCCCTCCTACACATGGAATACCATACAGCATTTGAGCGAGGACTACCCGGAAAATGAGTTCTATATTATAATAGGTGGAGACAACTGGCAAATCTTCCATCACTGGGCTCACCATGAAGAGATACTCCGCGACTATCACATCATCGTCTATCCACGCAAAGACAGCACGATAGACTCTACGTCCCTACCCCATTCTGTCAGCATTGTCAGGATGCCGGAGATGGACATTTCGAGCACGATGATAAGGCAATTACTGCGCAATGGCAAAGATATCTCCCCGTATGTCTGCCCTAAAGTGGCTCAATATCTACGCAATAACGCCAAAAATAGATAATCATTATTATTTTGATAATGAATGGATGAAAACAAATGCCTTTCATTATTGCAGGAATAATTATGGTTACCTACTTATCTAAACAAAATTCTAATCCTTTTACCTACATGAAAGTTATCAATTTCTCCAAGCAGGACACCCTGCTAAACCTTTTCCTCAGCGAGCTTCGCGACAAGGATTATCAGAAGAATTCCCTTCTCTTCCGTAATAACATAAAGCGTATCGGACAGATAATGGCATACGAGATAAGCAAGACATTGAACTATAAGGAAACCACAGTCAGCACTCCTCTCGATGATATTGCCGTGAAATTGCCTACCGATAAGATAGTTCTCGCCACCGTATTCCGCGCTGGTCTGCCTTTACATGAGGGCTTTCTCAGCTATTTTGACAAGGCAGAGAATGCTTTTGTCTCTGCTTACCGTTACTATAGAGACAAGGAAGCCACTAAAGTAGGCATCAAAATCGAGTATATTGCCACTCCTGATCTTACAGGAAAGACACTCCTCATCGTGGATCCTATGCTCGCTACAGGCGGCAGTATGGAACTAGCTTACGAGGCTTTCCTATCAAAGAGCAAGCCTGCACGCACCATTTTTGCCTCTGTTATCGCATCAAAGAGCGGTGTAGAATTTATGAAGAAGCACTTCCCAAGCGATGATTTCGAGCTCTATTGCGGTGCTATCGACCCTATTCTCAATGAGCAGAAGTACATCGTTCCTGGTCTTGGCGATGCTGGAGACCTGGAGTATGGTGGTAAATTATAAATTTTTGTAGTTTAGTTGCACTGCCTTTTGGTCATTTACAGTCAGAAAATACATCCGGTAAAGCAACTAAACCACAAAACAACAAAACAACAAAACAACAAGAAGACAAGATAATGCAGATTGCAAAAGGAATAACAAAGATATTCAGTTGGGCATGGTTTCCAATCAAGAAGAACGCTATGCTCATGCTTTTCATGTACATTCTCGGCATTGCCGTAGCCTTATCCGAGCTTCCTACATGGATAGGAGCCAAGCTTTACGGAAATCTATGGCTGGAATTATTTACTGATCTCTATGCTATCTGCATCTTATTGTGCCTCTTTCCCGATAAGATAAGGCGCTGGTGTCATCTTATTGTCTATGCCATTGCCTACCCTCTTGCCATTATCGACGTGTTCTGCTGGGTGCGATTTGGCTCTTCCATCTCTCCTTCCATGCTCCTTCTGGTAGGAGAAACGACTGACAATGAGGCGACAGAGTTTCTGTACACCTATGTCACGCCCGACATTCTGACCACATATTTGGGCTGGATATTACTCATATTGCTCTGCCATATCCTCGTCACCACTTTGCCAAAATGGAGAAAAGTGAAGGCGAAGGTACAGATATTACGCGATAAAATGCCTGTTATTGATGCTAATAAGCAACTCTGGATTCAGGCTTACTTAGGAATGTTGGTGGCATCTCTCTTAGTTATTGGTTGGAATGACACGTATAAAAACAAGAAGTGCATCCACAGATTTTATCAATGTGAGACCGTGGGCGATGTGGAAAAAGATATGAATAAAATCCCTCATGCTGAGATGTACCAGCCTATTTATCGCCTTATTTCCAGCATATTCTCTAACGAACTCGTTGCAAAACAGCTCGTTACGCTGAAGGAGGAAGCCGAGAAAGTGGAGCGAATGTCGCCTGAAGAATTAGGTATTGACACCTGCCAATTCAAGTCTGACAATATAGTTCTCATCATAGGCGAGAGCTATAATCGTCAGCATTCTCAGTTATATGGCTACAATCTTGAGACGACCCCACAGCAAGTGGCATTGGAAAAGGCAGGAAGACTCATCAAATTCAGCGATGCCACAACGCCATGGAACCTTACAAGCTTTGTCTTCAAGCACCTTATGACGACTTATTGCGTAGGTGATGACGGCGATTGGTGCGATTATCCTCTCTTCTGTCAGTTGCTTCGCAAGGCTGGTTATCAGGTGAATTTCCTCACAAATCAGTTTCTTCCTCATGCAAAAGACGCGATATATGACTTCAGTGGCGGCTTTTTCCTCAATGACGAACTGCTCAGCAAGGTGCAGTTTGACGTAAGAAATGAGAAGACTCACCTATGGGATGAAGACTTATTAAAGGACTATGAGCGCCTTGTAGCATCCGACACGATGAGATATGTGGTGCCGAATGTGAAGCCGAAGGGCAATTTCACCATCTTCCATCTCATCGGACAGCACGTCAATTACCGCGTCCGTTGCCCTAAAAAGAAGATGAAATTCTTCACAAGCAACTATAATCTGCCTGCAAACTCACCGAAAGAGGTGAAGAATATTGCTTATTACGACTGTGCTACATGGTACAATGACTCGGTGATGGGAGCGATAGTGGATAGGTTTAAGGATGAAGAAGCCATCATAATATTCTTCTCCGACCACGGTGAAGAGGTCTATGGACCAGGCTCTGTTCACCATTGCGGACGTTCCCACACTACCAATATCACTGCAAACATCGCAGAAAACGAATACTCCGTACCGATGTGGATATACTGTTCGGAGAAATATGCCAAGAAGCATCCTGACATAGTGAAGGCTATTCGCAAGGCAAAAGACAAGCCTTTCATGACAGATGCCACATCGCATCTGCTTCTCGGACTTACTGGAGTGAAGACAAAATACTATCGTCCACAGTTGGATCCGCTCAGTTCTGAGTATAATGCCAAGCGCAAACGACTGATGCAGCATGTGGCTGACTATGATTCCATTGTGAAAAAGAAGAATAAATGATAATGAAGAATGAAGAACTCAAAAATGAAGAATGAAGAATAAAGAATGAAGAATGGAAGTTTGCAATGTGCTCTTGAGTTTATCATACAGATATTCTGACATATTTGAATTCCTAATTCCTCTACCCTTCTTTATAAAACATTCTGCATTTCAATGCTGTTTTCATTCAAGACAACCTTCATCAAGAAAAGACTTTTTCATCAAACAAGACATTTATGAACGAGCAAATAACAAGAAAAGAGACTGCAGCAATGCGAGGAATAGCCATCCTTGCCATCGTGCTCCACAACTATTCCCACTGGCTTAGGGGCATCATACAGGAGAATGAGTACCAGTTTCACGTGCATAATGTGCGACGATTGATGGTGGAACTCTCCCATCCTTCATGGGAATTGATAGTCCATCTGCTATCTTTTTTCGGGCATTATGGAGTCCCTGTCTTCGTATTTCTCAGCGCATACGGTCTGGTAAGGAAATATGAAAGCACCGCAGAGCACTATGAGAGCAGCGGAACATTCTTCTTGTCTCACTACAAGAAGTTGTTTATGATGATGATAGTGGGCTACGTAGCCTTCGTCCTTGTGGATTATATGACGCCAGGTCCGAGACATTATGAGTTCTGGAATGTAGTCGGTCAGCTTGGCATGTTCAGCAATTTGTATTCTGACCCCAACCATGTCATCTGGCCAGGACCATATTGGTACTTCGGACTAATGGTGCAATTATATGCTGTATATCGCTTTATATTGTTCCCAGGCGGCGGTACCTTGCTTGGAAAGGTAAGCCAGCGTTACCACACTCCTATCCTTTTAGCCTTGCTTTTCATCACTCTCTTCGGACAGTTGGCATTCGATCCCGAAGGCACAGCATTGGAATGGTATCGCTATAACCTCTTTGGCTCATTACCTGTCTTTATTGCAGGTCTGCTCTTTGCTCGCCATTTCGAGATGAAAGAGTACACATACACCTCTTATCTATTATTGACAGGCATTGCAGCGATACTTAGCATCATGCTGAGTATGTGGTTTTGCGCATGGATTTTCGTGCCATTCTTCATCTGTATCGGCGCATTAGGCTTTGTAAAGTGTATGCCTGAAATGGTTCTCCATCGCCTTTCATGGGTAGGAAGTATCTCAGCAGCCATGTTTGTATGCCATCCTATCACGCGAAAAGTCATCATTCCGATCTCCCGTCATGGTGAGGTATTCGCTGGATTATTGCTCTATATCGTGGCTACCATCGTCTTGGCTATGATTTTCCGTAAGATATTGGCTTCGATAAAGCAATAACCGACAACCAACAACCCACAACCAATAACCCACAACCACCAACCAACAACCATCATTCCCAATGAAAATCAAAGACATCGAACTCGTAAACATCTCGCGCTTCAGAGCCGAGCACATGGGAATGGCGATGCTATTCGTCATCCTTTTCCACGTTGCCTTGCCCCGAAACGATATGTTCTTCGGACTTAGACGCATGGGAAACATTGGCGTGGATATGTTTCTTTTCCTCAGTGGCATAGGATTATGGTATTCTTGGAGCAAGCTAAAGATTGATTCCGCCTCCACCTTCGGCAGGGAATATCTCCGTTTCTATTGGCGAAGACTCAAGCGAATATATCCTTCATGGCTGGTTATCGCCTGCCTTTATTATATTCCTCGCTTTGATGGAAAGCATTGGGTGGACCTTTTTGGCGACATTCTCATCAACTGGGATTTCTGGATTCGCGACGAATTGACTTTCTGGTACATTCCTGCCACGATGATGCTCTACCTTTTTGCGCCGCCATATATGGAACTGATACGCCGTCATCCTATCTATCGTTGGTTGGTTTTGGTGATGGTGATGTGGTGCATACTGGTGCAATGGGTGAGTCCTATCCATCATGCAGTAGGACATATAGAGATATTCTGGAGCCGTGTGCCAATCTTCTTCCTCGGCATCAACATGGGCGATATGGTGAAAAAGAAGCAGACACTGGATGGTCAAGGCATCTGGATGGTGTGGATAATGTTCGCTATGGCATTGTGGAGCAGCATCTGGCTTGAGCAGGTGAAGCACGGACATTTCCCTCTTTTCATTGAGAGAATGCTCTATATCCCTCTCACAGTGACCACTATAATCCTGCTCAATCGCCTTTTCCGCCGCACTCCGCAGTGGTTTAACAAGAGCATGGCATGGTTTGGAATGCTGAGTTTGGAGGCTTATCTCATTCATATTCAGTTTGTCCTGCGTCCAATAGAGCATTATCATCTCGGCTATTGGCCTACTTTCGCCCTCACAGTGGTGATTACTATGCCACTTGCATGGCTGCTGCATACATCAGTTACCTATATAGAAAAGAAATGTCAAAGAAAAGATACATCTTCTCCGACTTCGACGGAACACTGACCACAAAGGACTCCATGATGGAGATCATCATCTATCAGCGAGGCAAGAGCGGGCTTATAATTGCCCTATTGAGCATTCTTCCCTGGCTGATAATGATGCTTTTGCATCTCTATCCCAATCAGAAAACGAAGGAAAAACTGCTATATCATTGCTTCGGCAGTATGACAGAAAGCGAGTTTGACGCTTTCTGCCAGCGCTTTGCCGATGCTCACAGGCATATATTGCGAGACAATCTCTATCAGAAACTATTGCGGGCAAAGGCTGAAGGCACTGAGGTGGTGGTGGTTACTGCGAGTCCTGAGAACTGGGTAAGCCGCTTGGCGCCCGACTTTAAGGTGCTCGGCACTAAGATGCAATTCAGTAAAGATGGGTTTACGGGGCATTTCCTCACGCGCAACTGCTATGGTAAGGAGAAGGTAAAGCGCATCCTTGCCGCCTATCCTGAGCTGGAAAGCCAGCGTAATGACTCACATATCACTGCCTACGGCGACTCTAAAGGCGATGCCGCCATGCTTGCTTTTGCTGACGAAAAGCACTTCAGAGACTTCATTTAATGTGGTTGTGGGTTGTTGGTTATGGGTTGTTGGTTGTTGGTACTGTTGAATCTAAATACACAATCTAACGACTTGACAATATATTTGCCAGAAAGACCATACCACAATAAGTAGGTAATAACAATAATCCTAAATATACTATGCTAAATATATTCAAAATCCGAAAAGACGAGCGCTGGCTTATGGCAATAGCCACGCTATTTTTCTCTATAATAAATGCTGTCACCGTAGCATGGTACTGGACAGACTTCTCCCGACTGACGGACAACTATCACAAATTGTTCGTCACGAAGTTTCATGTCTCCGGCTTCGACCCTCTCACCTATGAGGTGATATCCAAATGGGACACAGCATACAACATCTATCGCCACCCGTTGCTTGCATTCTTCATGTGGCCATTCTCCATGATAAACAAGGGTCTCATCTGGCTTACAGGTGTCAACTGCGCCACCCTACTGACGGCATTGATACTCATCTTCTGTGCTTCTTATTCGGCATTGTTTGTCTATAGGATATTCCGCGATGTGATACAGCTACGCAATAGGGACACATGGATAATGACTATGCTGACCTTCTCCATGGCTTACATCATCCTTTCTGCTATGGTGCCCGACCATTTCATCATGTCAATGTTTGCCCTTACGCTGACGCTCTACATCTCCGGACGCAAGCTAAGGGGCGGTTCTGCGCTCAATATGTGGCAGACCATCATGCTCTTTGTGGTCACTGCCGGCATTTCCCTCAACAATGGACTGAAGATTTTCCTCGCCGCATTGGTGACAAGACGCCGCAGATTCTTCGAATGGAAATTCTTATTGCTCACCGTTCTGCTGCCAAGCGCATTGATATGGGGCTTTGCCAGATGGGAGTATCATCAGTTTGCCTACCCTAAATGGAAAGCCCGCCAGGAAGTAAAGATGAAGAAAAACCGCGTACTCACCGCACAGATACGCAAGAAAGTAGAAGACTCTCTCGGCACAGATGACAAAGCCAAAGTGGATGCTGAGGTGAAAAAAATCATCAAGGAGAAAGCGTGGGCAAAAAAGAAGAGAGACAGCAAGAAGATATGGAATGCGAACACTGGCAAGCCTTTCATGAAAGGCGAGTTTATGGGCTGGACTGATAAGACCACTTCCAGATGGGATGTGGGCGTGGAATGCCTCTTCGGAGAAGGAATCCAGCTGCATAGAGACCATCTCTTAGGCGATGTATTGAGAGACAGACCAGTCATTGTGAAGTACGACACATCATCCATCTTTGGCTATATCAACTACATAGTGGAGGCTATCATCGTCATATTGTTCCTCATTGGCGTATGGATAGGCAGGAAGAAATTGTTTCTCTGGACAGCAATGTCATTCCTATTGATGGACGTCACGCTCCACATGGGCTTGGGATTTGGCATCAATGAGGTGCAGATAATGTCTGCCCACTATCTCTTCGTCTTGCCTATCGCCATGGCTTATCTGGTGAAAAAGGCAGACAATAGGTATCTCTCCTACTCCATCTGTGGCATTTCCCTGTGGCTTTTAGGCTGGAATCTGTTTAATATAATGACATATTAGTATTGTTGTTTGGTTGTTTTGTGGTCTTGTTGTTTTGTTGATTGTAAATACTGCCAACTAAACCACAAAGCAACTAAACCACAAAACAACGGGACTGAGGGGCTTTTTTAGCTTGTGAAAGTTGAGTTCTTGACCATCAAAATCCGGTTTTATGTCATAAACCATTCGATGCGTAACATGCAGATTATCAACATCAATACGCCGCATTAGGGTTAAAAAACACTAATGGTACACAAGTTTGTGGTCCACAAACTTGTGTACCAAAGCATTTTTTAATAATTTTGCGGACATAAGTAGGTAATCAAAATTACTTTTTAATGAATAGATAATAATATTTGTTTTTCATTATTATAAAAATAATTCTGATCACCTACTTAAAAAGAAGAACAACAGATATATGACATCACTACTGGAGGCGATGATTTCACCGACAGAAGTACTGGCCGACCCAGTATTTGAGATGTGGTTCAAAAAAGAACATATGTAATGAAAGTACTGATACTGAGCACATACGAGCACACAGGAGGCGCTGCCATCGCTGCAGAAAGACTGCTCCATGCCCTTCAAAGGAATGGAGTGGAGGCAAAGATGCTGTGCCGCAGGAACCTGTCATGGTGGAAAGGCAAACCTCAATCATGGACAAGCATCATCGAGCGTGCCGTCATCTGGGCTGCAAACGGATTCTCAAAGCGCGACCTCTGGACCACTGACATAGCCTTGTTCGGGCAGGACATCACCCGAACAAAGGAATATCAGGAGGCTGACGTCATTCATCTGCATTGGATCAATCAGGGATTTATCTCGCTGGACACCATTGATAAAATCCTAAATTCTGGCAAGAAAGTGGTGATGACAATGCACGATATGTGGTATTGCACGTCAATATGCCATCATTCATACGGCTGTAGCAAGTATTCCAGTGGTTGTCATGACTGCAAAATGCTCCTCAAGCCTGGACAAAACGACCTGTCTGCAAAGGTATTCGAGAAAAAATGCCGTGTCTTCTCTGGGAAGAACTATAGTATCACTGCCGTAAGCCACTGGCTTGCAGACAAAGCTAAAGAGAGTAAATTTCTCAATAAGGAGGCTATCAGCGTAATACCAAACTTCATAGACCTCAACTCTATAGCCATCCACGACCGCAAAGAATGCCGCAGAAAGCTCGGAATATCCGAAGATACTCTCGTCATTACCTTCTGTGCAGCGAGGATTGATGCCCCTATCAAAGGTTTTGACATGCTGGCAGAAGCCCTCTTAGTCTTTATGAAAAAATATCATAAAGCCCACCAAAACATTCAATTACTCTTGATAGGTGGGATAAAAGACGCCAAGACTCTTGACTCCATACCTGTGCCTTACCGTCATTTCGGAATGCTGAACGACCGCGATGTCATAAATCATATCTACAGTGCATCCAATACTGTGGTGTCAACTTCACATTTCGAGACCTTCGGACAGACCCTCATTGAGGCGCAAGCATGCGGCTGTATGCCTGTCTCTTTCGGCAATAGTGGGCAGCGCGACGTCATAAAGCATAAGGAAAACGGCTATCTCGTGGAAGAACAGACGGCTGAAGCATTCGCTGAAGGCATACATTGGGCTTTGACAGAAGGGCAGAAGAAGGACAGAAGGCTACTGAGAAAGAGCGTGGAAGAGCATTTCAGCGAAGAGGCTGTGACAAGACAATTCTTAGACCTATACAATAGATGATGAAAGTATTCCATATAATATGCAAATTAGATTTAGGCGGTTCGGAGCGCGTTGCCATCAATATCGCTAAGCATAAGGACAATGATGAGGAACAACACATCGTGGAACTGATGCGTGGCAACTCCTCATTCACCAAGGGAATCATCAGCGAACTGGAAGTAAACGGCATTCCATACCATAGGTCTTGCTTGCCAGTGCTCTTCGAATGGCATTACGTGATGCAGAAGATTATCGCCATGCTCTTCCCCCTCCGCTTCCTTTTTCTATGGTTGAAATACCGTCCTGACGTGATACACTGCCACACAGAGATGCCCGAAATGGCTGTTTGGCTTTCATTGAAGATGATGCCTTTCATCAATATCAAGGTGGTACGCACCATACACAATACCAAACTATGGACCGGCATGGCGCATACAGGCGCAAGAGTGGAAAAATTCATGCAGAAGCGAAACGCCAACATTGCCATTTCCGACAACGTAAAGAAGGCTTACACCAGCATTTATGGAGGCAATCCGCCCATCATCTACAATGGCGTTGCGCCAGTGGAGCAATCCATCTATCAAGGTTTGATTGAGGGAAAGACTAACATCTGCTTTGCCGGACGACTGGAAGAGCAGAAAGGCATCTCCGTACTTTGCGAGATTATCGAGAAACTGAAGGACGACACAAGGTATCATTTCCACATCTTCGGCAGTGGCAGACTCCAGTCTCTCATCGACGATATCAGCCATCTGCCTAACGTATCCGTCAGCGGACCGCTCAATGGCATTGCCGAATATCTCGGCTCATTCGATTATGTCATCATGCCTTCCGTCCATGAGGGCCTCAGCATCTTTGCCCTTGAAGCGTCATTCAATGGTGCTCCACTATTGATAAACCGCTGCGATGGTCTTGCCGACACCTTGCCGGAGGACTGGCCCCTCGCTGTCAATGGCAATAATATAAACCAATGGATGGAGATATTCCAGCATAAAATCTCTGCCACTGACAGGAATATTCTGAAATCACAAGCCCTCACATACGTCAAGTCACGCTTCTCCATAGAGATAATGCAGGCGGAATATCTCAAAGTATATCGCTGCGATGCTTGATTCTACACGAGTAAACAGCAAGCATTTTGTTCGATTTTCCCATTTTCAGAAAACAACAGCAAAGTAACCTTATAACAATTTAATAATCAGCACATTGCAAAAGCATAGCTTTTAGGCTGTAAAAGCATAGATATTACAGCCTAATAGCTATGCTTTTGCGTTGTAATATCTATGCTTTTGCAGCATGAAAGCTTAGCTTTCGCCTCATGATAACTATTTTCTTATCCTTTTGTTCGATTTTTCCTATATCTGTTTGGCATAAAAACAAAGCTGAAGATGGGTAGGAAAAATAGGGAATGCCTGCCTTATTACTGTCAAATAATTTGCCATTTGAAAGCATTACACAATGTTGTGTCACACAACTTTGTGCAACACAAACTTGTGTATATCATTTTTTTTGCTTATCTTTGCAGCGTGAATATATAAAACCCAGCTCAACTTTCGCAAGCTAAAAAAGCCCCTCAGTCCCCACTGGCGTGGGGAAGATTAAAACATCAATATAGAAAAACAAACAAAAAATAGAAAAAAATATAATTGTTTATTTTTATTTATTGATATTTTATTGCTGATTGTCAGCTTGATAGGTACTTGCAAAACATCAGATCTCAATCGATTATGGCTAATCTTTCAAAACCTTTTGTCTTCGGTATTTCTGTCGATTCCAAGCATTTCATCGGAAGAGAAAAAGAGATAGAGCGCCTCTCTGCAAACTTCAGATACGGCGTCAACACCATCATGATTTCGCCAAGAAGAATAGGAAAGACATCACTTGTCAAGCAAGTTTCCAAGACAATAGAGGACAAAAACATCAAAATCGTACACCTCGACATCTTCTCATGCCGAAGCGAATACGACTTTCTCAATATGTTTGCCTCGGCATTACTGCAACAGACTTCAAGTCATGCAGACGAATGGAAACAGAATATACGCGATTTCCTCGCAAGGGTGACACCAAAAATCACTCTTTCACCCGACCCTACGCAGGAATTCAGCATCTCGCTCGGCATCACTCCTAAGACCTATAAGCCGGAAGAAATCCTGAATCTGCCACAACTCATTGCGGAAAAGCGTGGCTATCACATCGTCATGTGCATTGATGAATTTCAGCAAATAGGCGATTTCCCCGACTCATTGACGGTGCAAAAGAAGATGCGCACTATATGGCAACATCAGCAAAACGTGTCTTATTGCCTCTATGGCAGTAAGAAAAACATGATGAGCGCATTGTTTCAGCAGCAGAGCAAGCCATTCTATAAGTTCGGACAAATAATGACTTTGGACACCATTCCTACAGAGACATGGGTGCCATACATCTGCAGCCGCTTCGCTACAGAGGGCAAAAGCATCCCTGAGGACATTGCCGCAGAGATATGCTCTATGGTCAACAACCACTCTTCCTACGTACAGGAATTGGCATACAACACACTCTTACGCACCAGAGAGTCAGTCACTACGATGGCAAATCTACAGTCTGCATTCAATGACCTGCTGGATGACAACACCACATACTTCATCGAAAAGACTGAAAGACTTACCAGTTACCAGCTCAATTTCATCCATGCCATCATTGATGGAATACACAATAACTTCGGTATGAAAGAGGTAAGAGAAGGTTATCATCTCGGTTCACCATCCAATATCGTAAGAATTAAGACGGCACTACAAGAGCGCGAGATAATAGACATCAATGACAAAGGCACATTTATCTCCGACCCAGTGATGGAGAAATGGATGCAATTAAGATTTGAATGGTACTAAATGATGGTGGAAAACAGTAGCGACCACCTCCCACTTTAATTGATTTTTATGACAGTAACAATCATAGTTCCCGTCTATGGCGTGGAGAAATACATCAGAGAATGCGCGGTATCACTGTTCTCCCAGACATACGATAAAATAGAATACGTATTCTGCGACGACTGTACTCCAGACCGGAGTATAGAGATTTTGCATGAAGTGATGGCTGAATATCCTGAGCGGCAGGTGCGTATCATCAAGAATGAGCAAAATAAAGGCATTGGTGGCACGCGCGCACGCCTTATTCAGGAGGTGAAAAGTGATTGTTTCCTATTCGTAGATAGCGATGATATCCTGCCTGAAAATGCAGTGGAAACTCTCATGAAAAAGATGAAAGAGACCGGCACCGACATCGTGGAAGGCGGATACGCTGAATACTGCAACGGCAATATCTGCAACCCGAAAGCACCTTCTCACGATAATGACACTAAATACAAGCGGAAAGCATGGTGTCAAAATCTCGTTTCTCTGCACATCTGGGGAAAACTATACCAGTCGAGTATCATCAAGAAAGTGCCCGACCTATTCATAGAAGGCATCGACTATGCAGAAGATATCTGCGCCATGACGCGCCTCATCGGTGTGACAACGCGCTCCTGGACTGACGAGGTGGTGTATCATTATCGTATAGACAACAACTCTTCCTACACCAAAAACATATCTGAAAAGTCTATTAAGTCATATTTCAAGGCGCAAGCGAAGATTCTCTCCTTCTATCTCCAGCGAGGTCATCTGCCCTTTGCCCTTGAGATTGGCATTCTGAATACGCTCCGCGAATGTCGCAGACGCGGACTGGATATGCAGGAAATGGATAAGACTTTGCGATACGTGCCAGAGCATTTTCGTGCAAAATTGCTCTACAATATGTTTCATTCCACAAGCATACCGCTGATTATCAGCGACTATACGTATCGAGTATTCCGACTTGTCGCTTTGTGATTTTGTGGTCTGTTTGTTTGGTTGTTTTGTTGTTTTGTTGTTTTGTTGTCTGGTTGATAGACTTAATTGCAATAAACTTTTACAAACAACAAAACAACCAAACAACTAAATAACAAAACAACCAAACAACTAAACAACTAAAAAAATGAGTGAATCGCTGAAACAAAAAACTGCCAAAGGGCTCTTCTGGGGCGCTATGAACAGTGGCAGCACACAGATACTCAACCTTATCTTCGGCATTGTGCTCGGACGAATGCTTTCGCCTGAGATATACAGTGTCGTGGCTATACTCACCATCTTCGTAGCTATAGCAGGCGATTTACAGAGTTCCGGCTTTACGCAAGCATTGGTAAACATAAAGAGACCGACGGACAGAGACTATAATTCCGTCTTTTCATTCAATGTGGTGATGTCGGTAATGATGTACTTCATCCTCTTCCTATGTGCTCCTCTGATAGCCGATTTCTACGATAGGCCATACCTGACGGAAGTCTCACGAGTATTATTCCTCTCTTTCCTCATAGCGTCCATAGGCATTGCGCACGGTGGATACATGATGAAGAACATGATGAACAAGGAGATGGCAATCATCGGATTTATCGCCCTTATAGTTTCTGGCGCCACTGGTATCACCCTTGCTTTCCTCGGAAAGACCTATTGGGCTTTGGTATGGCAACAGATAGCATACATCTCTGTCACTGTCATCGGAAAATTCTTCTTTGTCAAGGAATGGCGCCCGCGCCTTACCCTCGATTTCGGACCGGTAAAGCAGATGGCTCCATTCGCCATGAATATCCTTGTGACAAAGATTGTCAACACTGTGAGCAATAATATCCTGACTAATATCTTCGGAAAACTGTTTCCTGACCGCCTCGTGGGCAACTATTCGCAAGCCTATAAATGGGACACTATGGCAAACTCTCTCGTGGCAAACACGGTGGGTCAAATCGCCCAAGCCGTGCTTGTAGAGGCTTCACCGTCAGATCATTCCGAGGGCAGCAGGGAGTTGCAGGTGTTCCGCAAGATGCTTCGCTTCACTTGCTTTCTCTCCATGCCGTTGATGTTCGGCTTTGCTCTGGTGGCTAACGAATTTATCCTTATCACGATAGGCGATAAATGGACAGGATGCGTACCGTTACTACAGGTGCTTTGCCTTTCCGGCGCCTTCGTTCCGCTCTATACTATGTATCAGAATCTTGCCATGAGTCAAGGGCGTTCCGACATATTCATGTGGCTGAATATCGGACAGATAGCCCTACAGATAGTCATAGTGATGCTGTTCTACCGATTCAGCATGCTCATCATGGTATGTGCCTACAGTATTTTCATGATACTATGGTTGATACCCTGGCATATATTCACCGGCAGACTGATACGCTATCGCTGGACTGATGCCTTCAAGGATATTGCCCCTTTCGCCCTGAGTGCTATGCTTACTATGGCTGTGACTTATTGGGCTACAGATATGATAACCAACCTTTACATCCTCATAGCCATACGCTTTTGCCTCGCTGCAGCAATATACTATGGCATTATGAAAATAGCAAAGGTACAGATACTTAGAGAATGTGAACAATTCATTTTAAAGAGAATAAAGAAATGAAAGAACTTTCAGCAGAAGAACTAAAGGAATGGAAGCACATCATCACTGATGTACTGCGTGAATTTCATGATATATGTCATAGAAACGGTTTCAGATATTTCGCCTGTGGGGGTACTGCCATTGGTGCTGTGAGACATAAAGGCATAATACCTTGGGATGATGACATCGACGTGTCTATGCCACGCCCCGATTACGACCGTTTCATCAATTACTGCATGAGCCATGACCTCGGAGATTACGAAATGGCTGGGCCTCATATCACTGAGAACTATGCTGTTCCTTTTATCAAACTCTGCAGTAAGAAGACCACTCTGATAGAAGAAGAGGACACACCTTGCCTCATCGGAGCATACATAGACATCTTCCCTCTTGATGGCACATGTGATGATATCCAGGAGGCAGTAATGCTCAAGAAGCGATATAATCGCATCTGGAATAAGCTTGAAGCTATTTCCACACGCAATTCCTTCCCTGAATACATGGCACTGCTGAAGACTCCACATGAATGGGGCCGCTTTGCCATCAAGACATTAGGATTTTTCTTCCGCAAGCCACTTAGGAAATACATCCTCCGACTGCTGGATAATATCTCAAGAAAATATCCTTTTGAGTCTTCTTCCAATGTCATCGTCTATTGTGGAAGTTACAATGAGAAAGAGATTATGCCGAAATCATTCTGTGAAGGCACCGACATCTCCATGCCTTTTGAGAATATAAGCATCAATATGCCTTCCGGATATGATGATTATCTCACCCGAATCTACGGCGACTATATGCAGTTGCCACCGGTAGAAAAGCAGGTAACCCATCATTTTCACGCCGTAGTAGATTTGAAAAAACGATTGACAAAAAAAGAAGCTTTATCCCAACTGAGATAAAAAACTGAATTAAATGGACATAAGTATATAAAAGCCTTATGCCACCTATTTAATACTGTTGTTGACTCGAACCACTCAGGCTCCGCAAGGAGATTGCTGGGAAGATAAAGATGATGTGGAATCAATATAAGAAGTAAGGATGAATATGACTGAGAATAAAATTGTGGCAAATAATGGTTCGTCTATCGTTCTATATACAACAGATGATGGCAATACCCAGCTTGAAGTAAAGTTGGAGAAAGATACCGTGTGGCTTAATAGAGAGCAAATCGCTCAACTTTATGGCAGAGACTACAAGACAATAGCAAAGCATATCAATAATGCTTTGAGGGAAGAACTCGAAGGAGAGCCGGTAGTCGCAAAATTTGCGACACCCAAGAAATATGGCAGGAAAGAGGGTTATACCCAAATGCAGAAAATTGATTACTATAATCTTGATATGATCATTTCTGTGGGCTATAGAGTGAAAAGTAGGAATGGAATTGTTTTCAGAAAATGGGCTAACAGCATATTGAAATAGTACCTCATCAGAGGCTATGCCATAGACCGACGTCGCCTCGACCACTATGACGAGCTGAAAGATGTTGTGAGGTTGATGTCGCGAGCTCTCACTCTCCAAGACAAGGTTTCGGAAGGAGAATATTCAGGACTGTTCTGTGTAATTACGGATTATGTCTATGCCCTCGACACGCTCGACCGCTACGATTATCAGGCATTGGGCGTTGAAAAGACTACCAAGGAGGAAATTTTCCGCGCCACATACGAGAATGCCATGGATGCCATCAACACCTTGAAAGTGAAATTTGGCGAAAGCCGATGGTTCGCAAATGAGGAAGATGATTCGTTCAAAAGCAGCATAGGACAGATATATCAGTCTTTTGGCGGTGAAGACCTATATCCATCGGTAGAAGAAAAGGCAGCCATGATGCTGTATCTTGTCGTGAAGAACCATTCTTTCAGCGATGGCAATAAACGTATTGCTGCTATGCTCTTCCTTTGGTTCATGGAAAAGAATGGCATACTTTATGGTACAGATGGGCATAAACGAATAGCTGACAATACCCTCGTTGCCCTCACACTGATGATTGCCGAAAGCCGCACAGAAGAGAAAGATGTGATGGTGAAAGTGGTAGTCAATCTAATTAATTAAGATAATCAATAAGTAGGTGTTCTTAATTATTTTTATATTTAAGAGTATTAAATAGTATGGTAGATATAATCTCAGATATAAAGGCGCGTAGCGGGGCTTACGTAACTGTTATATGAGGTTATAGATACTATGGTAGGTGATGCTGTTATTATTATAAATAATTATGAACACTTACTTATAGTTTTCTTCATTTTTGATTTCATGTCTCCTTCTTTGACTCTCCATCCCAATGCTTCCAGCTTGGCAGTGGAGAATACCGACTTGGTCACTACATTGTAACCAGCCTTCTCTGCATCGTCAGGCAGCTGCATGATAACCTTTCTATTGCCTATCTCCGCTATCATTTCTGCGAGTTCACGGATTGATATATTAGAAGTATTGTCTGCAATATTATATGCCTCTCCGCTCTTACCTTCCAATAGGATATATAACAGAGCCGACACACAGTCATCTACATAGCACCATGACCTAAACTGACTTCCCGTGCTCTTCATCACTATATCCTCGCCTCGCTGGATATTCCTGATAAACTGAGCATAGACTCTATTATCAGACTCCGTGAAATACGGTCCATAGGTATGTGAAGGACGTGCTATTACGCAATCCATTCCATATTCTTTACCATAAGCGGCGCAAAGAGTCTCTGCTGCTCTCTTGCTGGAAGGGTAACAACTTCGTGGAGAGTTTATATCCACATAGCCGTAATAATCCTCTGTAAAGACTCTGCCATCGCCCTCGCCATACACTTCTCCTGATGAGACATAGAGGAAACGCTGCATATCATGAGCACGTCCATAATCAAGGAGATTCTTCACTCCATTGATATTTGCCAGCATCACCTCGACTGGATTATTGGCAAAGAAGTTAGGCGAAGCATTGCTTGCAGCATGGATGATATAGTCGAAACAGACGTCACAGTCCAACGGCTCCGTCACATCATACTTCAAGAAATGGTATCTCTCGTCGTCTTTGTATTCTGCAAATCGTCTCCTGGCTCTTTCTTCATTTCTTCCTGCCGCATAGACCGTTACGTCCAAATCATCGGCACGAAGCAACATATCCACGAAGGCAGAGCCTATAAGACCTGTTGCACCTGTCACGAGGAGGGTCTTTCCTCGTAGTTTCTCTATTTCAGCCATTCGTCTTTACTTGTATGCATGAGTGCCTTGAGTATCTCAAGATCCTCTACTGTCGTAACTTTAATATTCTTCTCCGAACCAGGCACTATGTGCATCTCCCTACCTCCCACTTCTGCTATCAATGTGCATGAAGCCACACTGTTGGTGATGCCTTTCGCCTTAGCCTCCTCATGTATCTCAATGATATTGCCCAATCGGAAGGTCTGTGGCGTCTGCGTGCGGATAAGTCTGTCACGAGGTATGCTGGTGGTAGTGCTAAAGCCGTCATCACTCTCAAGGATTGCCTCACGACACTGAATGCCAGTAATAGCATAACCGTAAGCCTTGCAGATAGCAATGTTTGATGATATAATATCCTGCGAGAGCAATGGTCTCACGGAGTCATGTATCAGCACGAGATCATCATCAGCGCAACCATTTTCTTTCAGTCCATAGATGCCGTTATGGATTGACTCCATACCTGTGCTTCCGCCTTCAAATATCCATTTCAGTTTGGTGATGGAAAACTGGTTTGCATACGCCTGCAGCACTGTATCCCAGCCTTTTAGGCACACCACTGCGATAGCGTCAATATCTGGATGACGCTGGAAACACTTCATAGTATGTATGATAATAGGACAACCATCTACGTGCATGAACTGCTTCGGAATATCCTGTCCCATTCTGTTGCCGCTTCCACCGGCTATAAGAACTGCTATATTCATAATGTATTTTTCTGCAAAGGTAATAAAAATATAAGATTAACTGATGTTTTTAACTATTATTCTGTTCCTTTATCCATTAAAAGACATTAAAACGTATGTAACGTCTCTGTAGAGCATCATTTTAAGCAGACGGCTGCCTCAACGCATTGTCCGTCTTATCACCATCATTTGATAATACAACTACTTATCAGATGCAGATTATAGGTCCACATCATGACGGTGATAATCAGCATACTGACAGTCAATACGATGGATATTGCTCTCTTCTTTTCCATCTTCTTCAGCAGGAATGCTATGCCTATTGGATAGATGAATGCCCAATGAGCCGTCATGATATATACGTCGCTCGCAGCAAAGCGGAAGACATAATGGATGATTGCATCGAACAGAACCATCGACAATGTGGCTTGCATCAAGATGGAATGCCGTCCTGCCCATATTCCTGCCAGCATGAGAAGGAAGAGAATGGCTTCTACCAGATAAAACCAACAATGCCCATAATAGACGAACACGGGACGATCTGCATTGGCATCGCCGAGCAGATGTTCCTCATGCAGGAAGAATCCCTCGCCTAATATGTTTTCATAGAGCAACGGCCAGCGGTCGATGGAAGTGTCGGTCCACTGAAACAGTTTATTATCCACGACCATATTCTTGTGCATACGTTCTTTCCTCGCCTGGTTTTCTGCATATTGCTTGGCAAAGACGGAGTCCTTCTCGATGCGCTTCTGCGTCATTTCCTCAGCGTGAGCCTTCTCTGATTTCACGGTATTATCCACCTGCCATAGGTATGCACAGCCGATAATAACAGTAGGAATCAGATATATCAGACTTCTCTTGAAGCATCTTGTCAACGGTTTTCCACCGTTTTTACATTCATGATAATAACTCACCATATCGGCAAGCCATATCTTTACGCTGTTGGTCAAAGTCACTCCTGTGGCTACAAAGTATGTCATCATTATCTTCATAATGTGTGACAGTTTGCCTTTTTCCCCAGTCTTACAGGTTATCCACAGCGTCAAGAGCATCAATGTCATGGATAGCACCATGTGGTCGGGCACTATTGTCGCCAGCATCACATAGGCTATAGAGAAATAGAAGAAGCACAATATCAGGCTATTACGCGAACCGAGCCCGATTATCCTACGCATTATCTTATAGAGTAGCATCCATGCGCAGGTGCTTATTATGGTCCAGAGTATGCCTAAGATATATATGGCGCAGTTCTTATCCAGTACAGACATCAGCCATTCATTTAGCGATGACAATGGCCATTCAAACACGGCAAGTAGCGGATGCCTCTCTATATTGTAGAGCGGACGCCATTTTGATATGACTATATATGTGAAAGGGTCAAAGCCTGAGAGATGGAAATACGTAGTAAAAGCAGACCAGAATCCCACTTTCGGGTTAGTCCATATATCTGGATGATTACTCATCATCATGCCATTCAATGCTGAGAACACCAGAAATCCTATACTTCCTATCGTCAGTGCCTCTCTATACTCCCTTATTCTTTTCAGAAATCTCATATTTATTACCTGCTTAAACAGACAGAATTATATTTCTTTCCAATCCACAATAGTACCTGTAACAGAAGAAAAATTGACACCGACTTTACGCACCGGGCGATTGTCAGCGATATAAGGTAGTGCATAGCCCTTTTCTTCTATCTGTTGCAATGCTTCTTCCGCTGATCCATCAAGTTTAAATTCAAAGATATACACGCATTTTTCTGTCTCGATAATACAATCGGCACGTCCTTCGCTCTGCTGCATCTCTGTCAACACGAGATATGTGCTCAATATGCGGAAAATGAGATAGAAGGTATAATGGAAATAGCGTTCCTTCTCTTTCTCATTATCCTTGCGACGCATCGTATAAGGTATGCTTGCAAAGAATGCTGTCAAACTCTTGCGCCATGTCTCAAGGTCATCTCTCTGAATGGCTCTGACTAATTGTATTGCAAGCGTGCCAGCAGACTCTTTAGCTCCAAGATAATTAGAGGCTATCAGCGTAAGGAAACCTTTCTTCACCTCATTGTTTGGCAAATCGAGGAGGTAAGAGTTAGTGTATGGGTCGTAGTCTTTTATTGTCAGATACCCACTCTGATATATCATTGGCAAGGGGCGCCCTATATCTGCCTTGTAGTCGATAAACTCCGCCGTATCATAGTAGTTACCTGTGAGTTCGTTAAGGTTTTCATTAGTATGATTGAGCAGACGTATGAGATAGGTAGGCGTTCCTGTTCTAAACCAGTAGTCTTCTATATCCTTGCGATTAAGCGCACTGAGCAGACTGAATGGATTGTATATATCTGTCTTACGTTTACTGAAATGATAGCCGTCATAGTGGCGTTGCAGCATACGGCGCATTTCATCGTGCGATACATTCATCTCATCTGCCATAGCGTCTATTTCTTTATGGAAAACGGTCTCCAGTTCTTCGCTTGTTATTCCACAGATGGCATCATATTTCGCACTCATACTGATATCCTCTGGCTGATTGAAGCCGCTAAACACGCTGACCTGTGAAAACTTTGTCACGCCAGTAAGCAACACAAAGCGCAAATCTTCATCGGCTGCTTTGAAGGCCGAATAGAAACCTTTCAGAGTATTCCTGTTGTATTCTTCTATCTGTATCTCTTGACCATTTTCGTCTTTGGTCTTATATCCCGTATCGAGTACGTCAAGCAATGGCTTGTCATATTCATCTATCAGCACCACGCACTGCTTTCCTGTCTGGCTATGCACATATTTCAAGAGGCGTGCAAAGCGTTCGCCTGGACTGTATCTGCTGTCACTTTTGTATCCATATTCCTGTTCCCAATCATTGACATAGCCATTGATAAGACTCTGCAAGGTGCCTCCTACTGTATAGTCACTGCCATTAAAGTCGATATGGAATATCGGAAAGCTCTCCCATTCTTTCTCATGTTTTTCTATTTCGAGTCCATGAAATAGCGTTTTTTCTCCACTGAAATAATACTTCAGCGTAGATACAAGCAGACTTTTACCAAAGCGACGTGGGCGACTGAGAAAGTATATTGACCCTCTTGTCACCATCTGATACAGCAATTCCGTCTTGTCAACATAGACGAAACCTCCTTCGCGTATCTTCTTGAAATCTTGTATGCCGATAGGGTATTTCATAAAGAGAGAAATCTATTATTAAGTAATGGATTATGACAATCACTAAGATATACTTGTGGTCTGTGGAGAAAAAGAACCATTCTTCTTCTGGTTGCAAAGATAATAAAAAAAAAGGACTTACGAATGAAATTGCGGGATTATCTCCACCTTTATGTCGTCAAAACGCAGGGATGCGGCATGGAGATAGAGCCTATCGGCATGATGACCATAGAGATCATCGCCTAATATCGGCATTCCGAGTCCCTCTTTGCTGGCGCAATGCACTCGCAACTGATGCGTTCTGCCTGTCAAAGGATGGAGGCGTATGAGGGTATGTCCGTCTTTCTCGCCTACTACTTCATAGCGAGTGACCGCCTTCTTTCCTTTCTCATAGTCCACTATCTGACGTGGTCGATTGAGATAATCGGCGCTGAGTGGCAGAGATATGGTGCCTTTCTGAGGCTTGTCTGCCGGCAAGATGCCTTCGAGGAGGGCGTAATATGTCTTTTCTATCTTCGTATGGTCGAGGAAAAGCGCCTGCATATCGCGGTATGCCTCTGCCGTCTTTGCTGCTACGAGGACACCTGAGGTCTGCATGTCGAGGCGGTGCGCCATCTTGAGCTCGGGACTTTCGGGACGCATTTCGCGAAGTATATCCCACGCGCTGCACCGTGCTGACTTACCCGGCACACTGAGCATTCCTGCCGGTTTATCGACTATCACGAGTCTTTCGTCCTCATATATCACGGTGAGCGTATCGCGTTTTTCCTCTGCCTCCAATGGATTCTGATCCACTTCCATTCCCTGTAGCATCCAGCGTAATATCGGGGCGCAGCGTCCTTGGCATGAGCCTCTATATTCTGCTACGCCATTCTGAATAGTAAACTCTGCTATTTCAATGGGTTGCAAATGATGCTTATAAGCGTATTGCAGGAGTTTTGGGGCGCAGCATTCTCCCGAACCTGATGGCGGAATGATACATTTCGACCCTGTCTCTCTTGCCCATTCGATGAATATATCGAGGAGATTCTTCTCTTCTCCCCTTGCATTGAGCATCACAAAGTGCTGGAAGAGCCATTGCTGCAAAGCATCGGAGCGCTGCTTTCGCTGTCTTTTCAGTTGGGTTATAGCATCCTGAATGGCTTGCAAAGCCTCTCTCTTCTCTCTTACTGTCTCGTTCCATAGTGCTTTCTGCCTACGGTGTTCTCCCTTCTCATGCTGTCTCTGACGTATGTAAATGGCTTTTTCTGTCTCGTCTTCTGGCATTGGTCGTGATGGTGGCAGAGTGGGCTTTTGCTTCTCTGCCTCGTAGAGGGCTTCTCTCGCCATTTGCAATTCTGCTGAAGCGGAGCGTCGGTCTATCTCTTTGTTTATCTCCACTATCTCCGCTTCATGGCGCTTGAAGTAGCCATCTTCTTGCAGATAATCGAACACAGCCGGCACATATCCTTCCCAATCGCCTTGTCCGAGCACCTGTCCTGAGTAGGCTTTGAGCAATACAGTCTCTCCTTTCTTATCTCTTGCCAGCATTGCTCCAAACATCTTTCCTTTCTCCACCTCGTCCCTCCATTCTTCCCTTCGGGTAATGTCACGCACCATTTTCTCTACTTTCTTGCAGAGGTACGGTGTCGGAGTATAATAGAATGGATTGTTCATTGTTTGGTGGTTTTGTGGTTTAGTGGTTTAGTGATTTTGTTGAATGTATTAACATGACAAACAACTAAACAACAAGATAACAAAACAACAAAACCACAATATTAAACATTGATATTTTATATAAAAAAACAACAGAAAGCTAACTAAATATCACCTAAATGGCGCTCAAGAGGTATGCCGCGATTCTTGTCCACATTCTCTTTGTTGACCTCTATCCAGTGGCTCAGGGTGTCCATAGCCATGCGGGCGGAGTCCTTCAGCGAGTCGCCACGCAGGAGATGACCATCGACGATGGCAGAGAAGATGTCGCCCGTGCCTGGGAAATGCACTGGTATCTCATCGTAAGTAAGGAGGAAATACTCATCCTTCTCATGATTATAGCCTGCCACAGTGTGCTGACCATCCACCAGCATACTCGTGATAAGCACCGACTTAGCTCCTATCTCACGGAGGCGATCTATGAGCAAGCGTGTCTCTTCCTCTGTAGCACCTTCTGCCTTGTATTCGGTATCGGTGAGATAACACGCCTCGGTATAGTTTGGGAAGATGAGGTGTGCCACTCCGACCATTTCACGCATGGAGTTGATAGTAGATGCGGTGACACCATTATATAGTTTTCCTTCGTCGCCCATTATCGGATCGACAAGGATGACTGTGCCATTGGCTGCTTCTTCCCTGCAATACTGTGACACGATGCCTGCCTGACGCTCTGAAGCTATAAAGCCTGTCGCTATAGCGTCGAAAGAGAAACCGAGGTCTCGCCAGACGGGGAATACGCCGGTGATATAATCCGTGGTCTCAAGGATATTAAATTTTCCATAGTCAAGCGTGTTGCTCACCAAAGCTGTAGGAAGGTTATACACGCTGTTTCCCATATAGGAAAGGATTGGCAGCATCGCCGCCGTAGCCACTTTGCCGTAGCCACACATATCATTTATCAGGAGCACTTTGGATCCTGTCTTTGTTGTTTTTGTCATATTCTTAAGAAAATAAAAGAGACCCTCTCATATCCCCCTGTGAGGGGAAGGCCATATACGTTCTTCAGCTTGAGAGGTACATCGCAAATAAATAAAGAGACACCCACCTTAATGTAACTATTAGGACGAAACCATAAATAGCCAGTCCCTAACCAGCCTCCCCCTCACAGGGGGATAAGAGGGGGTCTATTCCGGATCCACATCATAATATATCAGCAATGACTTATACCTTTCATCCTGCATCATCATGTTGACCGTATTGTGGATATACTGCCGCACGGCTTGCGCTTGCAATCCCAGTTCGAGCTTCAGCATCACCTTGCGTATGAACAGTGTCTTTACCCTCGCCACTGCCGGTCGGTCGGGACCCAGTACTCTGGCTCCGAGCGATTGTCGCAAGCGATTGGCAAACTCGATGCCTGCCGTCTCCACTATCTGATTGTCACGGTGCTTGAGGTAGATATAGATGAGTCGGGTAAACGGTGGATAACGAAATTCGCTTCGCTCCAGTTCCAGACTTCTATAGAATGTCTTATAGTCATTCTTCACTATCTGATGTATCACTGGCAGCTCTGGACGCCCGGTCTGCATTATCACCAGTCCGCGCTTTCCTTTTCTTCCTGCTCGTCCTGCCACCTGCGTCATCATCATGAAGGCATGCTCCCAAGCCCGGAAATCCGGCACATTGAGCATCGAATCGGCAGACAGTATGCCCACCACGCTGACATTATCAAAGTCCAGTCCCTTTGTCACCATCTGCGTTCCGATGAGCAGGTTGGTCTTATGCGATGAAAACTCACCTATTATTCGCTCGTAAGCATTGCGGGTGCGCGTGGTGTCGAGGTCCATGCGTGCTATCCTTGCCTCCGGAAATTCCTCTCGGATGATGTCCTCTATCTTCTCCGTACCAAATCCACGGTCGGTGAGATGAGTGTTCTGACACTCTGGACACTCCGTTGGCATACGGTAAGTGTAGCCGCAGTAGTGGCACGTCAACTGATTCATATTCTTGTGATACGTCAGCGCCACGTCGCAGTTGACGCAATGTGGCACCCAGCAGCATTCCCTGCATTCTATCACTGGCGAGAAACCGCGACGATTCTGAAACAGTATGACCTGCTCGCCATTCTGCAACGCCTCCCTGACAGCATCGCGGAGAGCGGGCGAAAGTAATCCTTTCATCAACTTTCTGCGACGCAAATCCTTGGTATCCACCACTTTTATCTCTGGCAACTGCAAGTCTTTATACCTCTGCATCAGCGTGACAAAGCCGTATTTCCCCTGCTGCGCATTATAGTATGACTCCATACTTGGCGTTGCCGTGCCGAGAAGTGTCTTTGCCCCATACATCTGTGCCAGCACTATAGCCGCTGACCGTGCGTGATAGCGTGGCGCTGGGTCCTGCTGCTTGAAGGAGGTCTCGTGCTCTTCGTCGATTATCACCAGTCCGAGACGCCGGAATGGGAGGAAAACGGCTGAGCGTGCTCCGAGTATCACGTCGTAAGGTTCGTCTGAGAGCTGCTTCTGCCATATCTCAACACGCTCGGCATCCGAGTATTTGGAATGGTAGATTCCGAGGCGATTGCCAAAGACGCGATGCAGCCTTTCCGTGATTTGCACCGTCAGGGCTATCTCCGGCAGTAGGTACATCACCTGTTTTCCCTCGTCGATGGCACGCTGGATCATTGAGATGTAAATCTCTGTCTTACCGCTGGATGTCACTCCGTGGAGCAGGCATACATTATGCTTCTCCCATTGTTGGCGGATTTCGTCGTATGCTCGCTGCTGGTTTTCGTTCAGTGGCTTGATATTCTCTGGATGTGGTGTGCCTGATTCATTGAGTCTGCCCACTTCCTTATCGTAGAGACGTAGTATCTCCTTGTCGCAAAGTCCCTTGATGGTGGCGATATTGCTATGCGTTTCATTCATCAGAGCCTCGCGCGTAATCTCTGCCACTGGCATTTCTGTTGACTCTCCCGTGATGGTGTCCCAATGGGTGAGGGCAAGAAAGGCATTGAAAGCCGCCAGTTGCTTTGGTGCTCTCACCAGACTGTTGAGCGCTTGATGGATTGCCTGTTCGCTATGGTAATTCTCTGAAAGTCCTACGAAGGTTTCGGTCTTTGCCCTATATATGCCTTCTGTCTTCATGCCTGTCGGCAAAGCGCAACGATAGACATCGCCGATGGGCGACATATAGTAGGATGCTATCCAGGTCCAGAGGCGATATTGCTCTGAGAGCAAGACGGGATGGGCATCTATTACTGCCACGATAGGTTTCACCTTCTCTGGGTCTATGCCGTTCTTCAGTGTATCGGCCACGCTGACCACTATTGCGGTATATGTCTTAGTGATTCCAAGAGGCACCTTCACCCTGACATACGGCACCACTTTTTGCTCCATGTCGTCAGGCACGGAGTAAGTATAAAGGGCGTCAATCCCTAATGGCAATATCACATCTACGTATTTCAACGGCACAAAGTTATATAAAAAATGCCGTCCTACAAAACGATTTTCTGTTTTTTTTGATGGGTTACGTGTGTGGGAAAGTGAAAATATCAATAAATAAAAATATATAAAAATAGGTTGTCGGTTGTGGGTTTTTGGTTGTTTAGTGGCATAGATGGTGAATTTGGCTGGAAGACAGTACCTCCCACCGAGCGAAGCATCCACGTCAATCCACTTAGAGCGAAGCATCCACGTCAATCCACTTAGAGTAAAATCCGTGTTCGAAAAAAACTCGGAGGAGGTGAAGCGAACACGGATTGTAAGCGGATATAACGGATGTTATCAGAGGTGCTACTTGATATTGGATTTACTACGGATTGCATTTGCGCCTTTACGGAGCGGGATGCCTCCAGCAAGAGATAATCCGTGGCAATCCCAGCGCCCGACAGGCGCAAATAAATCCAACAACACAAAAAAAATCCGTGAAAGAACAGATCCGTCGCATCGGCTTTATCCGTGATTGTCTTTGAACATGGCGAGCGAGCCAAAGGCGAGCAAGCACATCAATGGGGTACTGTCTTCCAGACAGCTCTCCCTTTATTATTGGTAATCCCGAGACTTCGTCCCGGGTTACTCTCGCTACGCTCGGTATTGTCTTCCAGACAAAACTTGTTGTAGCTCACCAAGGGAAAGCATAGCTTTTACCTCCTAATAACTATGCTTTTACATCCTAATATCTATGCTTTCACCTCCTAATAACTATGCTTTCACCTCCTAATAACTATGCTTTTACCTCCTAATAACTATGCTTTTACTTCCTAATATCTATGCTTTTGCAATGCAAGGTCAGCCCTCCCCCACCCCTCCCTGGAGGGGCTTTTCTTTGGTTACGGACTGTCGGATTGGGTAATTCTAAACTGAAATGACTCGCAAATTTGGCGCTTTTTCAGTGGAATGACCACTTTTTCACATATTTTCACATATTTCCGACTATATTTTTCAGAAAAATATTTTTTTGAAATGTAATTCCACCCTTCCACCTTCACACACCTAACACACTGTATATCAACGGAATAACATAGGTGGAATTAGAGGTGGAATTAGGGTGGAATTACATGAAGTTCCACCCTAATTCCACCCATAATTCCACCATATCTACATTGTTGGCAATCAGACACTTAGCATTCCAGAGGTGGAAGGGTGGAATTACTTTGCAATAAAAAAAAATCTTTTACTTTTGGGCGATAAATATACTAACAGATGTTAAAAAGTGGCGATATTGAGAAATAAGTTGTTTGGTGATTTTGTTGTTTAGTTGTCTTGCTGATTGGTACTGTCTTCCAGACAGCCGTCCCTCTCTTTCTTGTAATCCTGAGACTTCGTCCCAGGTTACTCTCGCTCTGCTCGGTATTGGCTTCCAGCCAAATCTACCAACAAACAACTAAACAACAAGACAACTAAACAACAAGACAACTAAACAACAAGACAACTA